>Ga0081539_10000495_pt1 | contig 82397 bp, 73 predicted proteins | sample TabmetS4T2R2_FD_71023 | JGI IMG/M metagenome (GOLD analysis project Ga0081539, IMG submission 71023) | Tabebuia heterophylla rhizosphere microbial communities from the University of Puerto Rico - S4T2R2 | ecosystem: Host-associated > Plants > Roots > Rhizosphere ...
CGGCGCGCCGCGGTCGACGGCGATCTCGAAGGGCAGGTCGTAGATCTCCCGCAGCGTGCGCTCGTCGGCGTTGGACGAACTGGTCTGGCGGTCCAGCTCCTGCTCGTTCGCCACGTAGTGCTTGAGCGTGGCGAGCACCGGCTTGTCCGGGTTGCCGTGCTGGATGCCGCGCGCCCCGGCCGCGGCGAGCGTCCCGGTGAGCAGCGGGTCCTCGCCGAGGTACTCGGGCGTCCGGCCGGAGAGCGGAGTGCGGCCGCCGGCCAGCCCGGGCGCGAGCAGCACGTTCTTGCCCTTGTCGAACGCCTCGGCGGCCTGGGCGGCGCCCTTGACGTACGCCAATGGCTGGTTCCACGTCGCGGCGGTGGCGATGGTCGCCGGGAAGGCCGTGACGCCCGGCGTGAACCGCACCCCGTCCGGCCCGTCGGAGTAGACGACGGTCGGGGTGCACGGCAGCTGCACCGGATACGTCACGCCGCCGGGCCAGGTGGTCTGCTGCGGGCTGTTGGCCGGCTGCTCGACCAGCCAGCGGTACTTCTGGTACTGGGTGCTGGCGGCAAGCAACGCCTCCGCGCGCCTCTCCGGTGACTGCGCGGTGTCCATCCAGGGCACCGTCGAGCAGTCCGCGGCGGCGGCGGGGGAGGACGGCGCGGCGGCCACCGCGACCGGGGCCAGCAGCGCGAGCAGCGCACCACGGCCGAGCAGCCTCCGTAAGCGTCTCTGCTTGTGCATGTGCACTCCTATCTGGATCGGATGGGCGAACTATCGGTTCTTGATACGTTTCATCTGGAGTCCGCCCTGGCTCACATCGTGTGTCGTAGCGATGAGCGTCGCTAGGACCTGATGCACGCGCATTAGCACGGAACGCACCTGGAGGGCCCGCGACCGAGGCCCTAGCGGGCCGGCTGGAACAGCTCGATCAGGTTGCCGGCCGGGTCGGCCAGCAGGATCTGGCGCCCGCCCGGCCCGGACGACCAGCGCCGCGAAGCCGGACAACCGACGACGATCGGCCGGCCGCACGGTGTCCTCCACAGTGGTCTAAGGTCGCTGGCGCCATCATCAACCTTCGATCTCGGGAGAACTCGTGTCCGACGGCACCTTCCTCGGCTACATCGCCTTGCTCTTCGTCAGTGGCGTCCTGCTCGCCGTGCTCGGCATCGGCGGCTTCGGCCAGTCCCGCCTCGCGCGCGTCGTCGACGGCGTGTTCGCGGCCGCCTTCCTGATCTACGGCGCCTACCTGCTGCTCTTCTTCGACGGCGGCTCGGTGTTCATCAGCTACTACGCCTTCATCGTGCCGATCCTCGCGGTCGTCCAGGTGGTGAAGGCGCGCAAGAACCGGAGCGAGGCGCGGGCCGTCGCCCCGCCGGCGGCTCGGCAGTAGCGGTCCCTCTGCTCGGTGCCCGGCATCTCCTGCGGGAGGATGCCGGGCCGCCGATCGATCTCAGTAAGCGCGCCGGCCCGCAAGCTCCTGCGGCATCGCGCGACGCTGGCCCTCCGGGTAGACCGCGTCGAACTTGGTGAGCCACCGGATCTGCTCCCGTGGGGGCACCCCGCATCCGCGCAGAAATGCCACGAGCGAATCCCGCCGGGGGACACTGGCGGCGGTGATCAGATTGTGGACCGTGGCGCGGGAGATCGGAGTGCCGGCGTCGCGGCTGCGTTTCGCCACGCTGTCCAGCGAACGCTTCCTGGCGACCATCAGCGCGCGCAGGCGCCGCGCGAACTCGACCGGCGTGGCGGCGCCGGTGGGATCGGGGGGTACCGTCGACACGGTTGCGGTGCTCATGACCTCGCCTCGTGAGAATTCGTGCCGGCTGATGCGACCCTCAGCCACCGTCGATCTTTGTGCCGCACCCGGCCGGGAACAAGAACGCAGCTGCGTACGAGTTCGACGCGCTTGCAGCGAGGAGATGATCGACATGGTGGACCAGGAAGGCGTGCCCACGCTGCGGCAGGTGGTGCTGGACTGCACGGACGCGCGGTCGCTGGCGGAGTTCTACCGGCGCCTGCTCGGCCTGGCGTACCGGACCGGCGACGAGCCGCCGGAGGCCGGTCGGCCCGACGAGCGCGGCCGCGACTGGCTCGTGCTGCGTACCCGGGAAGGCGTGCCCCAGCTGGCCTTCCAGCAGGTCGACCGCCTGCCGCGGGCCACCTGGCCGGACGGTGCGGTGCCGCAGCAGCTGCATCTGGACCTGACCGTGGCGTCGGTCGAGGAGCTGAACGCGCAGCATGAACGCGTCCTGCGGCTGGGCGGCCGGCTGCTGCGCGACCGCGCCGGCGACCCGGAGGAGCCGCTGCGGGTGTACGCCGATCCGGCCGGCCACCCGTTCTGCGTCTTCGTCGCGTAACCGGGCGGCGTCACCTCGTGGACAGATAGTCCCGCGCGATCGCCCGGAGCCGGCCGTGGACGCCGCCGTAGGCGCCGGCCGAGCCGAGGTAGCGTTTGTCCACTTTCGCCAGCATCGTGTAGTTCGGGTCGCACACGTTGCCGACCGGCGCCTCGCCCGCCTGGCTGATCAACTGGTACGCGTCCAGGACGTCCAGCCCGAGCAGGTCGGCCGTCCAGGTGACGAGGTCGTGCTGGCTCATCCGGTACGCGTCCTCGAGCGGCCGGGCCGAGCCGGCGGACATGAGCGCCGCGTCGGTCTCGAAGCGCGGTGTCGCGGTGAACACGCCCTTGATCACGTCGAGGATCACGACTGTGTTCATGGCCGCCTCGACCCCGGTGCCGCACACCTCGCCGTCGCCCTGCCGGCAGTGCCCGTCGCCGAGGGCGAACAGCGCGCCGGGCACGTTGACGCCGAAGTACGCGGTCGTCCCGGCACGCAGTTCGGGAGTGTCCATGTTGCCGCCGTGGACGTCCGGCACGATCGTCATCCGGCTCTCGAACGCGGCGGGCGCGACGCCGGCCGTCCCGTGCATGGGGTCGAGCGGCAGTTCGACGCTGTAGTCGCCGCGCCGGGCGTGGTAGCGCACCGTCCCGGCGGCGACGTCGACGTCGTACCGCCACACCAGTTCGTCCAGCGGCGGGTGCAGGGTGGCCGTGGTGTGGGTGCCGGTCAGCGCGCCGAAGTGCGGGAACGTCGACGACACCGCCCAGTCGCGGGCCGGCACGATATCGACGAAGTGCACCGCCAGGGTGTCGCCGGGCTCGGCGCCCTCGATGTGCACCGGGCCGGTGACCGGGTTCAGGTACGGAAACTCGCAGACCTGTGACGGCAGGTCGCGGACGTCGCGCACCCGGCCGCCGAAGCAGTCCTCGGTGTACAGCTCGAGCACGATGCCGGGCTTGACCCGGCGCACCGGCTCCTGGCCGCCGAAGGTGTAGGACAGCTCGTCCGGGGCGGGGCGGTAGCTGACCACCTCGGTCATCGTCGGCTCCCTTCGGCGGCGCGGCCGGCCGGCTCCGGACGCTCGCCGAGGATTGCTCAGCAGCCGAGGACCGACCGGATGCCGTCGACGTGAGCGCTCAGGATAGCGGCCTGCGCCGGCGTGATGTCGGTTCCGGTGTGCGCGTCCAGTTCGTTGCCGAACGCGCCGAGCTTGTTGCACGCCGGCCGCTTGTGCCCGCGTTCGCAGTCCCGGCGGGCGTTGCGCAGCTTGACGGTCAGGCTGTGCTCCAGCCCGTGCGGCAGGCCGAGTGTCTCGAGGTAGTCGGCGAGACCGCCGATCTGCTCGCAGGGCTCGGCCGCCTCCGCGGTCACGTCGCGCTGGGCCAGGTTGTTGTCGAACGGCACGAGCCGCCAGTTGGCGATCGGTCCGGCGACCGTGTCCGCGTTGCTGGTGTCGCCGGTCGCCGCGGCACTGGCCAGCAGGGAGACGGGTCCGGCGGCGCCCGGCAACCAGGAGAACGGGCCCACCACCGCCTGCGCCCCGGAGGCGAGCGGGCCGCCCGCCGCCAGCTGTGCCGTGGCAGCGGGCGTCCAGGCGCCGGGCCACTCCAGGCCGCTCGCCGGGTCGGCCTGGAACAGCTTCACCGACGGGTCGGCGGCCGCGTCCGTGCCGCGGTTGCCGATCCGGACGTAGACGTACCCGGTGAACCCGGCGAGCGGCTCCTGATGGGTTGTGCCGCCGTCGGGGAGGTACCGGTTCCAGATGTCCTCGGTGCCGGTGAAGTCGGCGAGGTAGGGCTCGTAGACGCCGGCCCGCCCGTCGTCGACGTACACGTCGACCTGTGGGGGTGCGCCCGGGTCGGTGTTCGGCGCGCCGGACGGGCGGAACAGGCCCTGCACCTCGAAAGCCCAGCGGATCACCTTGTGGTAGGCGCCGCCGGTGAGCCCTTCCGAGGTCCAGTCGAACGCGTCGGTGGCCATCAACCGGGTGCACCAGGCGCCGGCGGTCGCCGGGTTGGTCATCGGCGTCAGGTCGCCGACCGCTCGCACGATCAGGTAGGTGACCACGCGGGAGGCGAGCCGGCGCCGGTCGAGGTCCGCCGAGTCCCCGCCGATCGACCGGTAGATCCGGAAGTGCGTGCTGGCCAGGATCTCCTCGCTGGGGTATCCGCCGACGTCGTTGGCGCCACCCCAGCCCCAGCCGGAGGCGACGGTCCGGTTCAGCCAGCGGATCGGCCGGAACGGCGTGTACCGGAAGCGCTCCACCAGACCCTTCTCGCGCAGCATGGATTCGGGATCGCTCTGCAGGGCGGCCAGCCCGTCACCCGCGCTGTGCGCGAACCCGAAGTTCGGCGAGTCCACGTGGTCCCACAGGATCCCGTGGCCGCCGATCTCGTGCCAGTGCACGTACTTGTCGACCGCCCGGCCCAGCGGGTTGGTGGTGTCCGCCGTGTGGGCCAGGCAGTAGCCGACCAACCCGATCCCGTCGCCCTCCGCGTCGCCGCCGCAGAACGCGTTGACCTCGATGCCGCCCGGGTCCCCGAAGCTGGCCCGGTGGTCGACGTGCACCGGGAACGTGGTGCCGTCGAAGTACGTGGCGAGGTCGAAGCCGAGGTCTTCGAGAACCGCGAAGAAGGTGTCGGCATGGTAGTAGGCGCTGACCGCGGCGAAGTTGTCCGTCCGGGCGTCGTAGTCGAAGTCGACCCCGGTGGGCTGGGTCGGTGGCGCGACGGTGGGCGCGTCGTCGTCGGACACGACGACATGCGCACCGGCCAGGGACTGGGTGCCGGCCACCGGCCCGTCCAGGTTCGCCAGGGTGACGTCGACGCGCAGCGGATTGAGAACGCTGTTGGGCTGGTCGGCGGTGTTCGAGAGGTCACCGGTGGAGGTGATCGGGTCGTATCGGAACACCAGGCCGTCGACGCCGGCGATGAGGGCCCGCAGCCACAGCACGGTGTTCGTCTCCACCTCGATGAGCGCGCGCCAGTTGAGCCGCTCGAAGCCCCCGTACGGCAGCGTGAAGACGACCTCCGTGACCAGGTAGTCGCCGCCGGGCCGGATGCTGTCGGGCACCGGCGGAAGCGGCAGGGTGAGCTCCACCTCGTGGGTCTCCAGATCGAGCGTCGCTCCCTCCGCACCCGCCGGCGGGCCCGGCTGACGCTGCGCCGGGTCGTACCGGTAGATGAAGAACTGTCCCTTGTTCACCCGCAGGCGAGCCGCCTCCGCTGGGGTCGGCGACCCGCCCGCCTCGCCCTGCCCGCCGCCGTCCAGACCCAGCGCGGCGCGAACCAAATCGTCGGACCGGTCGGCACCGCCGTCCTCCGCCTCGCCGCGCAACCGCCGCCCGGCCGCCGCGCCCGCTGCCCGCCAGCGCTCCACCGCGTCGTCCGGCGGCATCTCGGCCCGCACGCCGGGCAGGGTCGTGGAGGTGCTCTCGACGACGCTGCCCGGGTCGCCCTTGACCGTGACGCTGATCCCGGTGCGCCAGACCGGGACGTTGAGGTACGTCTGGGCGAAGCCGAACGTCGCGGTGTCGAACTGCCGCTTCTCCTCCACGAGCCGGTAGGACTCCTGCTCCGGGCGCGGTTCCGCCTCGCCGGGAGCCTCCTCCTCCAGGCGGTCCAGCGACTGCTCGGGAAGATCCAGCAGGCCGCCCTGGGCCCGGAGATACTCGATGGCCGCGCGGCGCGGACCCTCGCTCGACTGCCACGGTTGCTCCGTGTGCAGCACCTGACGGACACGGCCGTCATCGTCGGTCGACACGTGTGCGTTGAGGTCCGCGTGGTACCGGCTGTCCATTGTCATCTCCCCGAGTCGGCAAGGCGTGCCCCATTCTTCGGCGGCCCGAGCCGGCATGCAGTCACATCGCGGACTGGGCGGCCACATCTATCCGACAACCGCCGGTTTCCGGAGTAGGAGAGCCGGCGATACATGACTAGAATTCGGGTCATGGAAACTATTTCCTTGGCCGACGCGAAGGCTCGGTTGTCCGCGGTCCTCGATGAAGTCCGCGACACCCACGAGCGTGTGGTGATCACGCGCAACGGCCGCCCTGAGGCGGTCCTGATGTCGGTGGCCGATCTGGAAGCGCTGGAGGAGACCCTCGATCTCCTTTCCACCCCGGGCGCCGTCGAGCAGATCCGTCGGGCCGAAGCCGACCTCGCAGCCGGACAGGGCGTGGACGCCGACGAACTGCGCCGGCAGTTGGCCGAGCGGGTGGAGCGGGAGTCGCATGGCTGATCGTGCGTACCGGCTGTCGCTCGCTCCCGCCGCGCGACGCGCGTTGACCGAGGCACCTCCGGCCGGTCTGCCCCTGGCTGTGGCGCTGGCGGTGGGTGAGTTCATCACAGGCGCGCTGCTGGATCGGCCTCGAATAGTCGGCAGGCCGCTGGCGCGTGAGCTAGCCGGCTATTACTCGGCTCGCCGCGGGGCGTACCGGGTCGTCTATGGCATCGACGAGCAGGCGCACACGGTGCACGTGGTGCGCATCGATCACCGCGCCGACGTCTACCACACCTAGCCGGCGACCGCGGCGGCCAGCAATCGGACGGCGGCGACCAGGGCGGCTCGCGGGTTGTCCGCCCAGCGGGGCGTGACCGGACGCAGCGAGGTGGCGAGCGGATAGCGGTCGGCGAAATCGGGGATCTGCCGGCGCGTCGCCGCCGCCTGCCGCTGCCACTTGGCGACCCCGTCGGCGTCCAGCCGCAGGTAGCCGGCCGCGGTACCGGCGGTGGCGCGGACCGTCGCGTACAGCATGGTGACAGCGACCGCCCGAGTGCGCGGCGCGACGCCGCCGTCGTGCAGGATGCCGAGCAGCCGTTCCAGCCAGTCCTGTTCGTTGGGGCCCTGACTCGCCTGCGCCCAGGGCCGCTCCGTCAGCCAGGGGTGGGCCAGGTAGACGTCGAAGAGCGCGGTGGCCCACGCCTGGAGCGCGCCGGCCAGGTCCGCGGCGCCGTCCGGCCAGGCCGGCATGGCGGAGGCCTGATCCTGCATGAGGGCCAGCAGGTCCTCCTTGGTGCCGACGTACGGGTAGAGCGCCATGGCGCTCCTGCCCAGCCGGGCCGCGATCGCCCGGGTGGAGACCGCCGCCAGGCCCTCCGCGTCGGCGATGGCGATGCCGATGCGCAGGATCTCGTCCAGGTCGAGTTGCTGCCGAGGCCCCCGGCGCGGCCCCGGCAGCGTCGTGCCGCGGTGCCGCCAGAGCCGGCGGACGTGCGAATCCATGTTCTCGGTCATAGTCCTTACAGTGTAAAGTGTTTGGATGACATGTGACGTGGAAGTCCTGGGTGACGGTCCGGCGGTCCTGCTGCCGGTGAGCACGGCGGTCGTCGAGGGGGAGGCGGCCGATGAGATCCGGGCCTGGGGCGCCGAGCCCGGCCTGGGTCGCGCGCTGGCGACCGGGCTGGCCGAGGCCGGGTTCCGGGTCGTCGCCGCCGACTACGAGGGTCATCTGGCCCGCCATCCCCAGCCGGGCGAGCTGGATGCCGCCAGGGTCGCGGCCGACCTGCTCGCGGTCGCCGACAAGGCCGGTGTGCACCGCTTCGCCTACTACGGCTACTCGTGGCTCGCCCTGGCCGGCCTGCAGCTGGCGCTGCGCACCGATCGGCTCACCGCGCTGGCGATGGGCGGCTTCCCACCGCTGGGAGGGCCTTACCAGGCCATGCTGACCGTCACCCGGGCCACCCACCGGATGGCCGTGGCGAATCAGGAGCGACCGCCGGCCGCCGTCGACGTTCGGCCGGGTGACTGGGACAGTGCCGAAGTCACCCTGAGCCCCGATCAGACCGGGCAGTACGTCACGCTCTACGAGTCCCTCCGGGACTTCGACGAGCGTGCGGCGCTCGACCGGGTGCGCGTTCCCCGGCTCGCCTTCGCCGGCGAGAAGGACGACATCAGGTACGGCCCGAAGTGGGGCGACGCGTACGTGACCATCGGCACCGCGCTCCGCGAGCACCGCGACGAGCTGGTCCGGCGGGGCTGGACGGTGCACCTGGTCCCGGGCGCCGACCATCTGGCCGCGATGCACTCGGCAGCGGTCCTGCCGATCCTGCTTCCGTGGTTGCGGGCGGCGGTGCCGGCCGGCACGGGCACGGTCGGCAGCTGATTCTCCCGGGATCGCGACGGTAGGATCCGGCAATGCCCTTGCGGTCGACCAAACGGTGGTGGGGAGTCACCCTGGACGCTCCCGACGCGCCGGAGCTGGCGCGCTTCTATGCCCGGCTGCTCGATTGGCAGCTTTTCGAGAGTGGCGGTGGGGCCTCCGTGGCGCCGTCCGCGGATGCCGGGTACAACCTCGGCTTCCAGACCGAGCCGCTGTATCGGCGTCCGGTCTGGCCGGCGGAGCCGGGCGAACCGCAGATGGCGATGCATCTGGAGATCGAGGTCGACGACCTGGAGGAAGCGGTGGCGCACGCGGTGAGCGTGGGTGCGCAGGTGGCCGCCTATCAGCCGCAAGCGACCGTACGCGTGATGCTGGATCCGGCCGGGCATCCGTTCTGTCTCTACCTCGACGAGTAAGCTATTCCAGCCACGCCGAACCCGTTTACGAGGCCTGGACTCCGAGTCCAATACTCGGAGTCCGAGCCTCACTCGATACATTGTCGGGTCGTTTGCAAGGTGCCCCGAAAATGGGCAGGGAGAAGCGCTTCGCCGACAATTGGCACACTCAATCGGCGAACACGCATTGTCATGGAGTGCTCACTCTTCGTACTCTGAGGTTCACAGCGATCGATCACCTTGAGTCGAAGCGGGTCCTCCGTCGTGGGGTCCTGCGGGGGAGCAGGCCGTGCTTATCAAAGTCATCGACCGGATCACCGATGAAGATCTGCAAGAGGCTTTGTGGACGCTCTACCAGGACGCGTTCCAGGAGCTCAACACGCTCGCGGTGCAACGGCACCTGATGTACCGCTCCGAGTTCGACGAGGTGATGCGCGACAGCCGGGTCTCCAAGTACCTCGCTCTCCAGGACGACGGGACATTGTGCGGCGTCGCCACCTACACCAACGATCTCGATGCGGTGCCGTTGATCTCGCCCCGCTACTTCGAGCGGCACTGGCCCGAGCACTACGCGGCCAGGAAGATCTGGTACATCGGATTCGTCGCCGTGAATCCCGAACACCAGGGTAACGAAGCGTTCGCCAGCCTGGTCGAGCAGATGTACCTCGTCGCCTCGAGCCAGAACGGCCTGGTCGGCCTGGACATCTGCACCTACAACGACGATGTCCGCCGCATGTCGCGGATCTTCCGGCTGATGGTCGGCCGGCTCTCCGAGAACATGCGGTTCAACCGGATCGACCAGCAGTCGTACTGGCTGTACGAGTTCCCGACCGCCGCATAGTGATCCGAGCGGCGTCATGCCATGGGCTCCACCTCCACTTCGTCCTGTGTGGCCGGGCGCATCAAGTCAGGGATAGCCTCGGGCGCCCACCGGATCGGCATGTAACGGCCTAGGGAAAGTGCTGTCCGCGAAGATGCTGACCCGGTTGTCGGCACCCCGGCCGATCGCCGCGTACACCTCGGGTCGCGCGGCCCGCATGATCAGCGCCCAGATCACCCCGATGCCGGCGACGCCGGCGTAGAGCACGGGGATGAGCCACTGGAACGGCGAGTCGCCGGAAACCTGCAACAGTTCGCCGAAACCGATGAGCGTCGCCGCCAGCACGATGGTGAGCAGCAGGAAGGCCAGGAACGGCGCGATGTAGGCGCGCCAGACGCTCTCCCGGCGCCGGTTGCGGGCGAAGAACGCGATCACCGCGGCGGACGCGGCCCACATGAGGATCAGCACGCCGAGGCCGCCGATCGTGGTCAACCAGGCGAATACGAACACCAGCGGCTCGGCGCCGGCCGCCGCGTAAGCGCTCAGCACGCCCAGCGCCAGCAGGCTCTGGGTGATCGAGCCGAGCAGGGGCGCGCCGGTGCGCGGATGGGTCCGGCCCCACGCGGCCGGCAGCACACCCTCGCGGCCGAGCGCGAACTGGTACCGGGCGACCGCGGCGTGGAACGCCAGCAGCGCGGCGAAGACGCTGGTGAGGAAGAGTACGTAACCGATGTCCACGAGGATCGCCGGCAGGTGCGGTGAGACCAGGGCGAAGACGAGGTCGGTGCGGTGCTCGGCGGCGACCGCGGCGATCCGTCCGGGGCCCGTGTTCACCGACATCGCCCAGGCCGAGACGGCGCAGAGCAGGCCGGCCAGCATGACCGCCCAGTGGGTCGCCCGGGCGATCGTCCGCTTCGGATCCTTGGCCTCCTCGGAGAGGACCACGGTGGCCTCGAAGCCGACGAACCCGGCGACCGCCAGCACCAGCAGCGAACCGGCCACCGGGGTGAGCAGCGGCGCCGGCGAGAACGGCGACAGCGTGATGCCGGCGTCGCCCGGATGGCTCACCATCGCCAGGTCGTAGATGAGCACGATGCTGATCTCGGCCACCAGCAGCACCGCCAGCACCCGGCCGCTGAGGTCGACCCAGAGCAGGCCGAGCACGGTGATCACCAGCCAGGCGGCGATGGCGCACGCGTACCAGGGGGTATGAAAGCCGAGTTCGGCGAGGATGCCGGAGGCCGCCGAGCCGAACAGGCCGAACAGGCCGATCTGCATCAGCGAGTACGCCGGCAGGGCCACGAACGCGGCGCCGACGCCGGCCACCCGGCCCAGCCCGTGGCTGATGTACGAGTAGAAGGCCCCGGAGTTGACGATGTGCCGGCTCATCGCCACGAAACCCACGGTGAACAGCGACAGGACGCCGGCCACCACCAGATACGCGATGGGGACCGCGGTGCTCCCGATGATCGCGTAGATGGCGGAGATGGAGCCGATGATCACGGTGAGCGGCGCGGCCCCGGCCACCCCGAAGAATACGACGGACGGTACGCCCAGCCTGTTCTTGGCCAGCGCCCGCGCGACGATGTCCGGTTCGGCCTTGGTGTTGCGCGCCATCAACAGCCTCCCGGCCCATTGATCGGAGTTGTGGGGCCGGAGGTGATGGCGCCCGGTGGGGCTCACCGTCGGCCGACGGTCAGGACCGAGCCCACCGAGGCCTCGGTGTATTCGACCAGCTCGCGCAGGTCTCCCGGCAGCGAGCCGACCGCGTTGGGCAGCGACAGGAAGGCGTGCCGGTGCATCTCGAAGTCGTAGAGAACGTACCGCGTGAGTCCGGTGGCGGCCACCAGGCCGACCAGCAGGCGGTCGCTGACGCTCAGCTCGACGCCGCGGACCAGCAGGTTGGCCAGCCGGGCCGGGGCCCACGCGGCCGCGTTGCGCTGGGCCGGGCTGTTCGGCATGTAGAGCGTCTGGGTGCTGAGCATGCGGCGCCGGGTGACCGGCTCGACCGCGCCGAACCGGATGAGCCGCTCGCCCACCCGGACCGCCGCGTCCTGCGACAGGAAGGCGAGCCAGGTGCGCACGTCGCGGTGCTGCGGCTGGGCGATCAGGACGTCGAGGATGTCATGGCTGAGCGAGTCGGCCGGCGGATGCCGGTCCAGGATGATGAGGTCACCGTCCACGATGCCCAGGCGGCCGTCGAGGATCAGCTCGCCCAGGAGCGCCGCGGCCAGGCCGAGGCCGGTCGCCCGTGGATGGAGACGGGACCGGCCGGTGCGGTCCTCGTGTGCGATCAGGAAATACTGGTCAGCCAACACGCCGCCACGCCCCTTTGGAGAGAGCCAAGCCTTGAGATCACTGTCCGTACAAAGTGTCATGACTCGATGTCGGCAGCATCATGTACCCAACATCAAGGTCAATACAAGAAGTACTAGACTTCTCGTCCAGTGACCGGCGGGTCGTACTATCGGCATCCACAGGACAAGGGGAGTCCAGGTGTCCGTTGATGAGGGCCCTACGCTGCGGCGTCGCCGACTGGGCGCGGAGCTGAAACGGTGTCGCGAGCAAGCGGGATTGACGCAAGAGAATGTCTCGCGCCATTTCGAGTGGCATGCCGCCAAGGTCACCCGGATCGAGACGGCCCGGGTGGCGGTGACCCCGCGGGACGTCAAGGACATGCTCACCCTGTACGGCGTCGACGACGAGGCGTACCGCGACGCCCTGGTGGAGCTGGCCCGCCAGTCGCGGGAGCGCACCTGGTGGACGGACTACCGCGACATCATGCGCCCGGGCAGCTTCATCGGCCTGGAGGCGGCGGCGTCCGCGATGCGCGAGTGGGCGCCGATCGTGCTGCCGGGGCTGCTGCAGACCGAGATGTACATGCGGGCGCTGATCGGGGCCGGGCGGTCGCACGAGACGCCGGAGCGGATCAACCGGCGGGTGTCCTTCCGCCTCATTCGGCAGGGCCGGCTCACCGGCGCGCGGCCGCTCGAGCTTTACGCGATCGTCGACGAATCCGTGCTGCGCCGGGTCATCGGCGGGCGGGAAGTGATGGCCGAGCAGTTGCGGCATCTTATCGAGGTGGCTCAATTACCGAACGTGATGTTCCAGATCCTTCCGTTCAGCGCCGGCGAGCACCCCTTCCTGGGCGGGTCACTGGCCCTTTTGGAGTTCCAGGAAACCACCCATCTGGATGTTGTCTATCTTGAAGGTATTGCGGGAGACTACTACGAAGAGCAACCGCCCGAGGTTGCCCGTTACCGAGAAGAGTTTCAGCGATTGAGCGCTAAGGCGCTCGACCATCGCATGTCCATCAAGATGATCGAGAGCCTGCTCGACGCGTAGGGGCTCCTGAGACAACCGCATAGTGAAGGGGGGTGCTTGGGTTTGCCAACGCACCAGCTCAACGCTGCTGCCTGGAAGAAGGCCAGTCGCAGCAACGGAAATGGCGGCAACAACTGTGTCGAGGTCGCCTTCCTCGACACCGGCGTCGCCGTACGCGACAGCAAGAACCGGTCGGGTCCGGCTCTCATGTTCACGCCGGCGGAGTGGACCGCCTTCGTGGACTCGGCCAAGGATGGCGAGTTCGACATCGTTTCCTGAGCCCAGAGCCTACCGATAGGCACGCACCGATGGGAAGTGCCTACGCAAAGTCAACTTTCCTAGGTGGTCGCCGGATCGCTGCGACGTCCCGTACCGGGCGTCGCAGCGATGCCACCCTCCGCTTAGACGACCATCGTTACGCTCTGTGCGGTCGACCGCCCCCGGGCGACCACGGTCACGGTCCTGGGCGCGCCCTATTGACCGCGCGCAAGGGTGCTTGTTGGATTGCCCTTCAACATGCCGGCGCGCAGGAGAGTCGATGTCCCTCACGGTTTTGTTCATGCCTGAGAGTGCCTACGGTCCGACCAACAACTGCATCGGCATCGGCGACGTCCTACGCCGCCGCGGCCATCGTGTGGTCTTCGCCGCCGAGGCGTCCTGGGCGGGCAAGCTCACCGCGCTGGGCTTCGAGGAGGACCTGGTCCACCTCGCCCCCGAGCCGGCCACGCCGCAGGACGCCGGCCAGTTCTGGAAGGACTTCGTCCGGGACACCGCGCCCGAGTTCCGCAAGCCGACCGTCGAACAGCTGGAGACCTGGATCAAGCCGGTCTGGCAGGAGCTGATCGACGGCGCCAAGTACTGCCAGCCGCGGCTCACCGAGATCCTGGCGCGGGTCCGGCCCGACATCGTGGTCGAGGACAACGTTGTCGCGTTCCCGGCGCTCAACACGGCGGGCGTCCCCTTCGTCCGGATCGTTTCGTGCAATCCACTGGAGATGAAGGGCCCGGACATCCCGCCGGCCTTCTCCGGCTACCCGTCCGGCGACCGCTCCGGCTGGGACGAGTTCCGCGTCGAGTACGACCGGACCCACCGCCCGATGTGGACCGAGTTCAACGAGTGGGTGATCGCCCAGGGCGCGCCCAGCCTGCCCGACCTGGAGTTCATCCACGTCGGCGACCGCAACCTCTACGTCTACCCCCGGGTGCTCGACTACACCGACCGGCGCCGGCTCGGACCGGCCTGGCGGCGCCTCGAGTCGTCGGTGCGGGAGACCGACCAGGAGTACCAGCTGCCGGACGGCTTCGCCGGCGGCCACCGCCTGGTCTACTTCAGTCTGGGCTCGCTCGGCTCAGCCGACGTCGAGCTGATGGAGCGGGTCATCGGCGCGCTGGCCGGCACGCCGCACCGGTACATCGTCTCGAAGGGTCCCCGGCACGCCGAGTTCCAGCTCGCGGACAACATGATCGGGGCGGAGTTCCTGCCGCAGACCAGCATCCTCCCGCAGGTCGACCTCGTGATCACACACGGCGGCAACAACACCACCACCGAGGCGATGCACTTCGGCCGGCCGATGATCGTGCTGCCGCTCTTCTGGGACCAGTACGACAACGCGCAGCGGGTGGACGAGACCGGCTACGGGATCCGGCTCGACCCGTACCGGTTCACCGCCGGGCAACTGCACGCCGCCGTCGACCGGCTGCTCGGCGACGACGCGCTGCGGTCCCGGCTGGCCACCGAGTCCGCGGCGATCCGCGCCGCGGACGGGCTGCGGGTCGCCGCGGACGCCATCGAGGAGCTGGCGACCGAGCGGCTCGCCCGGTGAGCGGCGGTCAGCTCCGGCCGAAGTCCTGCGTCCAGTACGGCGCGCCGCCCGCGGTGTAGGCGAGCCCGACACCGACCGCGACGCTCGAGCAGTTCAGGATGTTCTTCCGGTGGCCCGAGCTGTTCATCCACGCCGTGACCACGTCCTTGGGAGTGCGGTAGCCCCACGCGATGTTCTCCGCCGACGGGCCGCCCTTCGGGTAGCCGGCCCGCATCTCCCGGGTCACGAAGTTGCTGCCGTCCGAGCCGGTGTGGCTGAAGAAACTCGCGGCCACCATGTCCGAGCTGTGCGCCCGAGCGGCCGTACCGAGGCGGCTGTCGATCCGCAGCGCGGGACAGCCCTTCGCGGTCCGCTGCGCGTTGGTCAGCTTGACCACCTCGGCCTCGTACGCGGCGACGGTTCCGGCGGCGGGCTTGGTCGCCGTGCCGGCCGTGCTCGCGGCGAACGCCGGCGTGGCGGCGAACGCGGGGACGGCGACGAGGGCGGCGGCGATGACGGCGCGGCGGGCGAAACGCTTCACGGTGGATCTCCTCTGCGATCGGGTACAGCGGCACCGATCGGAGCGGCGTGCCGGGCCCTGAGGAGTGCACCGGCAAGCAACGGAGGACCAACCGGGTGGCTACCGGCACCCGCCGACCCCCTCAGCGGCCGGTGCGGGATGCTGGTGGGCGTGATGGGGGTGCAGACGTACGGACACTGGGGCCGGCCGGTGCTGGTCTTCCCGAGCGAGGGCGGCCACGCCGAGGAGTTCGCCGAGCGCGGGATGGTGGCCGCCGTGCAGGACCTGATCGACGCGGGCCGGGTGAAGTTCTACTGCGTCGACGCGCCTTCCACGCGGGACTGGCTCGCCGCGCCGGAGGCGTACCGGGACTGGATCGTGGATCAGGTGGTGCCGCACATCCGGACGGAGACGGGCGCCGCCGCCGAGATCGTGACGGCGGGTGTCTCGCTGGGCGCGTTCCACGCGCTCAACGTCGCGTTCCAGCGGGCCGACCTCTTCCCGCTCGCGCTCTGCCTGTCCGGCAACTACGACCCCGCCACGTGGGGCCGGGGCGTCGACGCGCCGTACTTCCACAACCCCATGGCGTACGTGCCCAACCTGCACGGCGACCACCTGGGCTGGCTGCGTTCGCGGCTGTCCGTGCTGCTCGTCTGCGGCCAGGGCCAGTGGGAGGACACCACCGGGGCGCTCGACGCGACGCGGCGGATGGCCGGGCTGCTGGCGGAGAAGGGAATCCGGCACGAGCTCGACCTGTGGGGTCACGACGTCCCGCACGACTGGCCGTCGTGGCGTGCCCAACTGGCACACCACCTGCCCCGCTTCTGTTAGCGGGCGTCAGCGGCTCGCTCGAAGCAGGTCGGCCACCCCGGCGAACTGCTCCATGAACATCGCGTTGACCCCGACGTAGGAGATGCCGAACCGTTCCCGGCGCCGGCGGAGCACGTCGGCCATCCGCTCGGCGGAGCCGGTGAGGAAGGCGATGCCGCCGGCCTCGGCGATCTGCCGCGGGTCGCCGCCGACCATCCGGGACAGCCACGGCGGCAGGGCGTCCGGCGTGGCCGCCACGGCCGTGAGGTTCAGGTGCAACTCGGGCTCGGTGGTCCGGGTACCGGCGGCCTCCCGGACGGCCGCGACCGTACGGGCGAGCTCGGGCTCTCCGGCGTCGGGCGGCAGCCCGAGCGCCACGGTGTCGGCCCGCTCGGCGGCCAGGCGCAGCATCCGCGGCCGGCTCGCGGCGACCAGGACGGCGGGCGGCCGGTCCAGGTCGCGGACGGCGTCGATCGTCTCGGCGACCCGGGCGAGCCGTGCTCCCGGCGTACCGAAATCGGCGCCCAGCGCGGCCGCGTCGCGCTCCGCGCCCGGCCGCCCGCCGCCGAGGCCCAGCTCGAACCGGCCGTCGCTGAGCGTCTGCAGCGTCTCGGTCTCCCAGGCGACCAGCCCGGGCGACCGGTTCGGCACGCTCAGCACGTAGCTGCCCAGCCGCAGCCGGCGGGTGCTCGCGGCGGCCGCGGCGAGCGCCGCGAACGGCGACAGGGTACCGCGGGTGTCGGGCACGAGCAGGATGTCGTAGCCCAGGTCCTCGGCCTTGCGGGCGGTGGCGGCCCATTCGGCGCCATTCGGTGCGGTGGCGGCGACGACGCCGAATCGGAACTCACGATCGGTCATGCGGGACATCCTGCCGCGGGTACCGGCGGCCCGCGTCGGCCCGGCGGCGGCTTTCCGGGTACGCCCCCGGGCGTATCTCCGCGCTCCGGTATGTGGGTTCCCCACACTGTCCGGGCCGGGTGCTCGTGGGACGCTTCGGCCATGGAAGAGGTACCCGTCGCCGCTCGCGGCATCACTCAGAACGTCCTGGTCGCCGGCCCGCCCGGCGGCACGCCCGTGCTGCTCGTGCACGGCAACTGCTCGTCCGCCGCCTTCTGGCGTCCGCTGCTGCGGCATCTGCCGCCGACGCTCCGGCTCGTCGCGCCCGACCTGCGCGGATACGGCCGGAGCGAGACGGCGCCGGTGGACGCGACCCGGGGCCTGCGCGACTTCGCCGACGACGTGGCGGCGCTGCTCGACGACCCCGGGCTGTTCCCGGACGGCGGGCCGGTGCTGATCGCCGCCCACTCGATGGGCTGCGGTGTCGCCATGCAGATGATCGTCGACCACCCGTCCCGGATCGCGGGTGTGCTGCTGGAGGCGCCGGTCAGCCCGTACGGCTTCGGCGGCACCCGGGACGTGGACGGCACGCCCACCACGCCGGACTTCGCCGGGACCGGCGGCGGCACCGCCAACCCGGACTTCGTCCGGCGGATCGCCGAGGGCGACCGTGGGGACGACGCGCCGACCAGCCCGCTGACCGTGCTGCGCACCGCGTACGTGGCCGACCCGGCGTCGCTCGGCGCCGATGAGCAGTCGCTGCTCGACACCGTGCTCTCGACGGCGATCGGCCTGGACAACTACCCGGGCGACAGCAAGCCGAGCGAGAACTGGCCGGGAATGGCGCCGGGCGAGCGCGGGGTGTTGAACACGATGGCGCCGAACCACGTCGACCTCGCGGCCGCCCTGGTCGCCGTGGCGCCCAAGCCGCACATCACCTGGGTGCGCGGGGACCGGGACGTGATCGTGTCGGACACCTCGCTCTTCGACCTGGCGTACCTGGGGTCGCTCGGCGTCGTGCCGGGCTGGCCGGGCGCGGACGCCTGCCCGCCGCAGCCGATGATCGCCCAGACCCGCGCGGTGCTGGAGCGCTACGCGGCGCGGGGCGGTTCCTACCGGGAAGTGGTGTACGAGGGGTGCGGCCACTCGCCGCACCTCGAACGCCCGGCGGCGGTGGCGGCGGAGCTGCTCCGGCTCGTGGAGGCGACCGCCTGAGGAGGACGGCGGGCCTCAGACCTGCCGGTCGCGGCCCGCCACCACCCCGGCGATCAGCTGGGGCACGATGAGCACCACCATCAGCGCCAGCGGGATCCGCCACCCGCCGGTCCGGTCGTGCAGCACACCCACCAGGATCGGGCCGGGAATGGCCAGCAGGTATCCGACGCCCTGCGCGAACGCCGACAGCCGGACCACCGTCGCCGGGGTGCGGCCCCGCAGCCCGATCATCGTGAGGGCGAGCGGGAAGGCGGTGTTCACGACGCCGAGCAGCGCCGCCCACAGCCACGGCGCGGCCGCCGGCGACCACCACAGGCCCGCGTACCCGGCCATGCCGAACAGGCCGAGCACCGCCGCGATGCCGCTCTGGCCACGCAGCCGGCCGGCGACCGCGGAGAGCGCGAAGGAGAGCGGCACCCCGAGGAACGAGGTGACCCCGAAGAGCAGGCCCGCCCGCTCCGCAGACAGACCGGCGTCCCGGTAGATCTGCGGCAGCCACCCCATGATCACGTACGCCGAGGTGGACTGCATGCCGAAGTACACGGCCAGCGCCCAGGCGACCGGGTGCCGGCTCACCCGTACCGGCGCGGCGGCCGGCTCGGGCGGACCCGCCGCCGTCTGCCCTTCCCGCGCCGGCGGCAGCCAGGACGGCACGGCGAGGACGGCGACCAGCGCCCAGCACGCCAGGCCGAGGCGCCAGTCGCCGCCGAAGGCGTCGGTGAGCGGCACGGTGGTGGCCGCCGCCGTGGTGGCGCCCACATTCAGCGCGACCGAGTACAGCCCGGTGACCGCGCCCACCTGACCCGGGAAGCGGTCCTTGACGACCATCGGCAGCAGCACGTTCACCACCGCGATGCCGGCCAGTGCCACGACGCTGAGCGCCACGAACGTCGCGGTACCCGGGCTGTACGGCCGCAGTGCCAGGCCGCCGGCGAGGACCAGCAGGCCGGCGAGGATGACGCGGGCGGCGCCGAAGCGCCGGGCCAGACGGGGCGCGGCCAGGCCGACCGAGGCGAAGCACACCACCGGTACGGAGGTGAGCAGCCCCGCGACCGCCGAGCTCATGCCCAGGCCGGCCCGCAGTTCGGTCAGTACCGGCCCGATGCTGGTGACCGCGAGCCGCAGGTTCACCGCCGCCAGGAGCAGGGCGGCGAGGGCCATGGGCCGGTTCCGGTGCGGCTGCCGAGTCAGTTGCGGTTGTGCTGTCACCACATCACTGACGTTCCTGCTCCCGCTCGATCTGCTCGTTCCATTCCCGCTTGGTGGACTGCCAGCCGTCCTCGTTCAGGCCGCGCCGCCAGTAGCCGGATATGGAGAGGTCCTCGATCGGCACGCCGCGCTCGCGTCGCAGGTGGCTGCGGAGCGCCTTGACGAAGGTCGCCTCGCCGTGCACGAAGCCGTGCACCCGCCCGGCCGGGAACTCGAGCCCGCGGACAGCGGCGACCAGGGCGTCGCCGATCGGCCGGCCGTCCCGGTGCAGCCAGGTGATCTCCGCGTTGCCGGGGGTCTCCAGCTTCTGCTCCTCACCGGCGTCGGCGACCTCGACGAAGGCCCGCACCGCCGCGCCGGCCGGCATCCGTTCGAGCGCCGCGGCCATCGCCGGCAATGCGCTCTCGTCACCGGCCAGCAGGTGCCAGGCGGCGTCCGGGCGGGGCGCGTAGCCGCCGCCGGGACCGGTGAACCGGAACACGTCGCCGGGCTGCGCGCGGTCGGCCCAGGGACCGGCGATGCCCGCGTCGCCGTGCACGACGAAGTCGATCCACATCTCCGGCACCTCGGGCAGCCATTTGCGGATCGTGTACGTGCGGACCGACGGCCACGCCTCCCGCGGCATCGTCTCGCGGATCGTCCCCAGGTCGAAGGGCTCCGGATAGCCGATGTCCGGCCGCGGGAACAGCATCTTCACGTAATGGTCGGTGAACGCGCCCGCGTCGATCCGGGCCAGCGCGTCGCCGCCGACGACGACACGGACCATGTTCGGGGTGAGTCGCTCCACCCGGGTGACGACCGCCTCGGTCGCCGCCCGCGCCGGCCTGTTCGGCATGCTGGTACCTCTTCCTTCGCCAGCCGGTAAGGCTACCCTTCCCCGCAGTGGCGCGGCCCCGGCGGCCGTCAGGGAAGCGACCACGGCCAGTGGCCGCGCCGCTGATAGACCTCGCGGAGCACCTCGATCCGATCGGTCATGAGCCCGTCGACGCCGAGGTCGAGTAGCCGCTCCATCTCCGCCGGATCGTCGATCGTCCAGACGTGCACCTGCAGGCCGATCCGGTGCGCCGACCGGAGAAACCGCCGGTCGACCACCCGCACCCGGCCATGCCGCACGGGCACCTGCGCGGCCACCGCCGAGGCCGGCCGCCGGGCGCGCAGACCGGTCAGCGAGCCGATCCGCAGCCGCGCCACCGCCCGGCTGCCCAGCGACGTGGCCACGGCGGGGCCCGCGAGGCGGCGAAGCCGGGCCAGCCGGGTGTCGCTGAACGAGGCCAGCAACACGCGGTCCTGCGCTCCCGCCCGGCGTACGGCTTCGACGGTGGGACCGGCGGCCGCGTCCGCCTTGACGTCGACGTTGAACCTGATCTCCGGCCAGGCGTCCAGCACCTCGTCCAGGCGGGGAACGGCGGCGCCGCCACGGATCCGCACCGTCCGCAGGTCGGCCCAGGTCAGCGCGGCCACCTCGCCGGCGCGGCCGGCGACCCGGTGCAGCGTGGCGTCGTGGAGGACGACCGGTACGCCGTCGGCGGTGGCGTGCACGTCGGTCTCGACGTACCGGTAGCCCAGCGTGATCGCGCGCTCGAACGCGGCCGCGGTGTTCTCGTCGCCCGCCGCGGCGCCGCCGCGATGGGCGAAGGCCAGCGGGAGCGGCGCGTCCAGAAAGCGGAAGCGGGGCATCGGCCGATCCTACGGCGCGACGGCGCGACCGGCCCGGCGTCCAATTTGAGGTAAATAGTGCAGACTCGCTTACGCGGCTCTGCGTGCTGCCCTACCTTAGGCCACGTCTTTGTAGGGCAAATTATCCGAAATGGAGCGCAGAACTGTGTTGTCTTCACGTTCCTCCAGACTGGCGCGCGGCGGCCTGGTCGCCGCCCTCGCCCTGTCGATATCCGTGGCACCGGGCGGAGCCTTCGCCTCGGGCGCCGAGCCGCTGATCGACTACCCGACGTTCAAGGGCGCCTCCACGACGCTCGACCGCAACGGGACGGCCGATCTGATCACCTCGCCCGGCCCGAACAGGCAACGGATCCTCCGGCTCACCGCCGGCGGCTACCGGCAGTCCGGCTCCGCCTGGGCGACCCCGAAGCTGGACCTGACCGCATCGTTCGAGTCCACCTTCAAGGTCTATCTGCACCACTTCGTCCCCGGCGCGGACGGCTTCGCGTTCCTCGTGCAGGCCGAGGGACCGCGGGCGCTCGGCGGCTGGGGCGGCGGGCTGGGCTACCGGGGCATCAGGCGCAGCGTCGCGGTCGAGTTCGACACCTTCCAGAACTCGCCCGACCCGAGCAGCAACCACCTCGCCGTCGTGCTGGGCGGCGATCCGGACCAGCACGCGGCGGCCAGTGAGTCCGCGCTTCCGCTGTACGGGCGGCCATTCCTGGCCCGGGTGCAGTACGACGCCGCGAGCACCGACCTGAAGGTCTACATCAAGTCGCTGCAGGCCGGATCCACCGAGCAACTGGCGCTCGAGCACCGGGTCGATCTGGCGGCCGAGGTCGGCGCGTCCTCGGCGTGGGTGGGCTTCACCGCGGCGACCGGCACCGCCCTCTCGAAGCAGGACATCTACTCGTGGAGCGTCCGGGCGTCCGGCGCCTGACCACGGGGAACCGCCGGTGCCCCGCGGCGACCGCGGCGGCACCGGCGGCGCAGGAAGCCAGCACCTCATCGCACGGACCTCACCCGCGGCGGAGCCCGAAGCAACCACGTTGCACGACCCGAGTCTTGGAGAACAAACATGTCTACGGTCCCCTACGTTCGCCCTTCGGCCGGAGCGGGAACCGAGCTACCGCGCGTGGTCGTCCAGGCCGGCGAGCCGCTGATCAGTGTGATCATTCCGGCCCTGAACGAGGCGCGGAACCTGCCGCACGTGCTGGCCCGGCTGCCCGAGGTGGACGAGGTGATCCTGGTCGACGGCGGCTCGACCGACGACACCGTCGACGTCGCCCGCCGGCTGATGCCCGGCATCCGGGTCGTGTCGCAGAACCGCCGGGGCAAGGGCAACGCGCTGGCCTGCGGCTTCGCCGCGGCGACCGGGGACATCCTGGTGATGATCGACGCCGACGGCTCGACCGATCCGAAGGAGATCCCGAGCTTCGTCGCCGCCCTGCGCGCCGGGGCCGACTTCGCCAAGGGCTCACGGTTCGGCGGGACCGGCGGCAGCGCCGACATCACCCGCCTGCGCCGGGCCGGCAACCGGTGCCTGAGCATGCTGGTGAACACGCTTTTCGGCACCCGCTACAGCGACCTCTGCTACGGCTACAACGCGTTCTGGGCCCGCCACCTGGACGTGTTCGGCCTGGACAGCACCTCGCCCGCGCCCCCCGGCCCGGACGGCCGGCTCTGGGGCGACGGATTCGAGATCGAGACGCTGCTCAACCTGCGGGCCGCCCGGGCCCGGCTGGGCATCGTCGAGGTACCCAGCTTCGAGCACTCGCGGATCCACGGCGAGAGCAACCTGAACGCGATGACCGACGGCCTGCGGGTGCTGTGCACCATCGCCCGGGAATGGCCGCGGCGCCGCCGCAGCGGCACCCGACGCGCGGCGGAGCGGGCGCGGTGAGGATCGGCGTCGTCACGAACGCCTACCATCCCGACATCGGCGGCGTGGAGACCCACGTACGGCGGCTCTGCGCCGCGCTCGCGGCCGCGGGCGACGAGGTGGAGGTGCTCACCCAGCACCCGCTCGGTTCCACCGGCACGGTGGACGGCGTGCTGGTCCGGCGCTTCCCGCTGACCGTCGCGGCGCCCAACTACCGCTTCTCGCTGGCCCTCTGGGGGTGGCTGCACCGGCACGCCGGGCGGTACGACCTGCTGCACGCGCACAGCTACCACGCCCTCGCGGCGCTCCCGGCGGCGCTGACGAACCGTACGCCGCTCGTCTTCACCCCGCATTACCACGGCACCGGCCACAGCCGGTTGCGCGCCGCCCTGCATCCCGTCTACCGGCCGGTCGGCCGCCGCATCGTGGCCCGGGCCGGGCGCATCATCTGCGTCACCCGGGCCGAGCGCGAGCTGATCTCCCGGCACTTCCCGGAGGCCGCCGGCCGGCTGGTGGTGATCCCGAACGGCACCGAGCCCGCGCGGCGGCTCGGGACGCCGCCGGAACGCGGCCGCGGCATCCTCTGCGTCGGCCGGCTCGAGCGTTACAAGCGCATCGACCGGATCATCCGCGCGATGCGGCACCTGAGCGCGGATCACCGCCTCGACGTGGTCGGCGCCGGACCGGCGCGGGCCGAGCTGGAGCAGCTCGCCGCCCGGCTGGGCCTGGACGGCGAGCGGGTGGTGTTCCACGGACGGCTGACCGACGACGCCTTCGCGGCCCGGATGGCGGCCTGCTCCGCGGCCGTGTCCGCGTCCGGCCACGAGGCGTTCGGCCTGGCGGTGGCGGACGCCCTGAGCGCCGGCATCCCCACGGTCGCCTCCTTCATCCCGGCGCACCGCGAGCTCGCCGCGCTGGCCGGGCCGGGCGTGCCGCTCTGGCTGGTCAATCCCGACGACGAGATCGCGCTGGCGGACGCGCTGCGGGTCGCCGCCGGTACGGCCCGCGCCGAGCACGCGGGCAACCGGCTGCCCACCTGGAGTGACGTCGTGCACGCCACCCGGGAGGTCTACGCCGCCGTCGCCTCGCCGGGGGTGAACTCCGTGCTGCGCACCGGTGCGGGAGCCGGCGACCGATGACGATGACGCGGGTGCTCCCCGGCCCCGGGTCGGTCGCGGCCCGGCCGGCGGCCGGACCGGCCCCGCGACGACCGGCCGCCCGCTGCGCCGTCACCCTGGTCGCCGCGGGGGCCGCCGGGGCGGCGCTGCTGGTGGCGGCGGACCGGGCCGCGGAGTGGGGGCGCGGCTCGGCGTTCGGCCTGTTCTGGCTCGGCATGCTGGTCGGCACGCTGCCGGCCGGGTACTGGGCCACGCGGCGCGGCCTCGGCGCCTCGCTGCGCCTCGCCGTGCTGACCGGCTACGCCGGCTTCACCTACCTGCCGAAGCTGCTGCGCAATCCGTCCGGCCCGCTCTACCACGACGAGTTCGCCCATTGGCGGCAGAGCCGGGACATCCTGGTCGACGGCCGGCTGTTCGAGCCGAACCCGATCGTCCGGGTGGTCGGCGACTTCCCCGGCCTGCACTCGACGGTCGCGTCGCTCGCCACGCTGACCGGCCTCTCGATCTGGCAGGCGGCGCTGATCGTCCTCAGCACCGCCCACGTCGGGCTGGTACTCGGCGTGGCGGTGCTGGCCGAGGAGATCTGGCGGCGGGCGCGGGTCGCCGCGACCGCCGCGATCATCTACAGCCTGAACAGCTCCTTCCTCTTCTTCGACACGCAGTTCGGCTACGAGTCGCTGGCGATCGCCCTGTACGTCTGGGCCCTCGTCGCGCTGTATCGGGCGATGCGTGCCGCCGGGGCCCGGTCCCGGACCGGCTGGGCCGCCACGACGGTGCTGCTGACCGGCGCCACGATCGCGACGCACCACCTCACCGCGCTCGCGCTCATCGGCACCATGGCGATCGTGGCGCTCGTCGTGACCGCGCGAGCCGCGCACACCCGGGTCGCGGTCGCCGCCGCGGCCGTCGCCTGGATGCTCACCGCGGCCGCCGCCATCCTGGTCGCCGCCTGGCTGTGCTGGGTGGCACCGCGGACCGCCGGTTACCTCGATCCCTACCTGGGCAAGGCCATCGACCAGTTCGCCGGGCTGGCCGGCGACGGTGGCACCGGCGGCCGGACGCTGTTCCGGGGGTCGGTCGCGCCGTGGTGGGAGCGGGCCGCGGCGTTCGCCGCCCCGGCCTGCGCGGCCGCCGCGATGGCGCTGGCCGGATACCGGCTGTGGCGCCGCCGCGGCGGTGACCCGGTGGTCCGCGGGACGACCCTGGCGATGCTGGTGCTGGGCGCGCTCTACTTTCCGGCCGCCGTGCTGATCCTCACCCCGTCCGGTGCCGAGGGCGCGCGCCGCTCCTGGGCGTTCAGTTACCTCGGCATCGCGCTCGTGGTGGCGCCGGTGGTGGTCGCGGCGCTCGACCGGGCGGCGCGCCGGCGGACCCGGGCCCTGACCGGAGCCGGCCTGCTCGGCCTCTGCGCCGTGATGCTGGTGGGCAACACGGCGGCCGGCATGAACCCGTCCTACCGCTTCCCCGGCCCGCCGGTCTTCGGCTCGGACACCCGCTCGGTCACCCCCGAGGTGCTGGCCGCCGCCGCGTGGCTGCGTGCCACCCAGGGCCGCGACCTGCGGATCCTGGCCGACCGCTACTCCGGGCTGATCTTCGGCTCGTACGGCGAGCAGCTGCCCGTCACCGGCTCGGTCTCGTTCCCGACGTACGACCTCTATCTCGCCCGGCCCGGGCAGCCGCCGGAACCCGCGCTGCTCGGGCAGCTCAGCGCGTGGAAGTTCGGCTACCTGGTGGTCGACCGGCGGATGGCCCGCGAGGTACCGGAGATCCAGATCTACTTCGAGACGAACGAGCCGATCCCGCACGACGGCCGGCCCTCGTTCACCCTGGGCCAGCTCACCAAGTTCGACACCACGCCGTGGACGATCAAGATCTACGACAGCGGGAACATCGCGATCTACCGCTTCGACTTCGGTTCGTTCGGTGTCCCGGCCGCCGGAGGCGCCCGGCGATGACCGACTGCACCGCGGCCACCCTCCGCCTGCTCGCCGCCGCGTACGCCGGCCTGGTGATTCTCGCGCTCGCCCCGGCCGTGCCCGGGCTGCTGCCGGTGGTCTGCGGCGCCGTCCTGCTCGCCCTCGGCGACCTGTGGCTGCGCGCGCTCACCGGCGAGACGGTGGCTCCGGCGACTCGGATCGGGCTGGCCGCCATGGCCGGTCTGGTGACTCTGCCCCTGGCCGCCGTGGCGCTGCACGTGGTCGGCGTGCCGATCCGCGCGCGGGCGCTGGCCGCGGCCCTCGCCGTGCTGGCCACCGGCCTCGGCGCAGTGGCGCTGGTGCGGGCGCGCGCCTTCCCGGCCGACCACGCGCCCAGGCAGCTCCACCTCGCCCGTCCGGCGGTCGCGGTAGCCGTCGCCGGGGTGCTCACCGCGGCGGTCGCGGTGCCGGCGGTGCTCGCGTACGTCCGGCTCCCGCATCCGCCGCTGCCGGGCTACACCAGCCTGGCGCTGGGCGGCTGGGCGGCCGGCATCGACCGGCCGGTGGCCATCCCGGCGCGCGGACTGCGGGTACCGATCCGGATCAGCCGGGCCGGCGATCCGTCCGGCACCGTGCCGCTGCGGGTACGGGTCGGCGACCGGACCGTGAACGCCCGCTCCGTGCCGGTCGAGGCGGGCGCCACCCGGTCGGTCGAGGTGTACGTCCCGGCGCCGCCCGGTGGCTGCCTGCACCGGATCGAGATCAGCATGGGCGCGGCGAGCACCGTCTTCTACGCGCACGGGCCGGCCGGATGCTAGGGGTCGTCACGCGGGACTCGCTGGCCCGCAACAGCGTCATGATCATGGCGAGCACAGTTGTCACCAGCGGGCTCGGCTACCTCTACTGGATGCTGGCGGCGCGGGCGGTCCCGCCGGCGGCGATCGGCACGGCCACGGCGCTGCTCTCCGCGGCCACGGTGACCAGCATGGTCGCCAACCTGGGCCTGGGGCACATGTTCATCCAGCGGCTGCCCGGCACCGGCGTGGCCGGCTGGTCGCGGATCGTCAGCGCCGGGCTGCTGCTCGGCTGCTCGGCCACCGGCGCCGCGGCCCTGGCCGGTGTCGCGGTCCTACCCGTCCTGACCGACAACTTCGCCTTTCTCGGCACGCTCTCGGGCGCCGCCGCGCTGGTCGCCACGGCGGTCGCGCTGACCGCCTCCACCCTGCTCGACTACGTGTTCGTCGCGCACCGGGCCAGCCACGGCATGCTGTGGCGCAACCTGGCGCTGGCCGGCGGCAAGGTGCTCACCCTGCTCGTGCTGACCGGGGCCGGCCTGGGCACGGCGGCGGCGGTGCTGCTCGCCTGGACGATGCCGTCGCTCGCCGTGACCGCGTACACCCTGCGCTCCAGCCTGCCCCGGTTGCGGCCGGGCGCCCGCCTGCGCGGCGCCGGCATCGGCGCCGAACTGCGGCACATCCAGGGCGCGGTCGGCGGCCACCATGTGATCAACCTGGCCCAGGCCGGCCCCGGCGCGCTGCTACCGGTGCTGGTCACCGCCCGGCTCGGTACCGGCGAGAACGCGCACTTCTACGTCGCCTGGATGACCGCCTCGGTGCTGTTCATGGTCTCCCCGGCGGTCGCCTCCGCCCTCTACGCCGAGCGCAGCCACGGCGCCGCCGACCGCGGCGCCACCCTGGGCCGCGCCGCCGCCGTGGTGATGCTGGTCACCGGCCTGCCCGCCGTGGTCCTGTTCACCGGCGGCGGCCGGATCCTCGGCCTGTTCAGCGCCGGCTACGCGCAGGGCGGCGCGCAGCTGCTGCAGATCCTGGTGCTCGCGGCGATCCCGGACGCGATCACCAACCTGGCGGTCGCCCACTGGCGGTCGCTCGGCGCGTTCCGCCGGTGCCTGCGCCTCAATCTCCTGATGGCGGCGACCTGCCTGACGTTGACCTGGCTCTGGCTGCCCGCGGCCGGCATCGAGGGCGCCGGCCTCGCCTGGCTGGCGGGGCAGAGCGCCGGCGCGGCGGCGGTCGGCGTCCACGTAGTCCGCACCCGGCTCCGGAGGGCCCGATGAGAATCCTGCACCTGGCGAACCTGTACGCCCCGGTGATCGGCGGCCTCGAGCGCAGCATCGCGACCAGCAGCGAGGAGCTGGTGCGGCGGGGACACGAGGTCACCGTGCTCACCCTCGCCACGCCGCGGGCGGCCGGCGAGGAGACGATCAACGGGGTCCGGGTGGTCCGCATCCGCAGCGTCGGGAACACCCTGCTGCCCGGGATGAACCAGGACCGCGGCAAGCCGTTCCACCCGACCGCGGCCGACCCGCTGACCACCGCGGCCATCCGCCGGGTGCTGCGCACGGACGCGTACGACGTGGTGCACAGCCACGACTGGATGATGTACAGCTACCTGCCGCTGCGACATGGCCGTGGCGGGCTGCCGCATGTGCACACCGCGCACGACTTCGGTCTGGTCTGCGTGAAGAAGACCTACGCCCGGGAGGGGCGGCCGTGCGCCGGGCCGCGGCTCGCCCGCTGCGTCCCGTGCGCCGCCGGACAGTACGGGCGGCCCAAGGCCGTGGCGCTCATCGCCGCACTGCGCGCCCACCGGCACCGCGGCATCGACGCGCTCACCGCGATTTCGCCGTCCGTCGCGGCCGCGCTCGAGCAGGCCCGGCTCCCCGGTGGCCTGCCGGTACGGGTGGTGTCCAGCCTCGTGCCCGACGGCCTCGACGCGCTCGCCCGGAACACCGCCCGGCCACACTGGCTGCCGGACCGCCCGTACCTGCTCTTCGTCGGCGCGCTCGGCCCGCACAAGGGCGTGGACGTGCTCTTCACCGCGTACCGCCGGCTGGTCGGGCGATGGCAGGACGGCGCGCCGCCGCCGGCCCTGGTCTGCGTCGGCACCCCGCGCCCGGACACCCCGCCGGTCCCCGACGGGGTGCTGATCCGGCACGACGTGCCGCATCCGGAGGTGATGGCCGCCTGGTACGGCGCCGCGGCCGGGATCGTGCCGTCGATCAACGAGGCGATGGGCCAGGTCGCCGTGGAGGCGCTGCTGGCCCGCGCGCCGCTGATCGCGTCCCGGACCGGCGGGCTGGCCGACATGATCCGCGACGGCGAGAGCGGGCTGCACGTGCCGCCCGGCGACGCCGGCGCCCTGCACGACGCTATCCGGCGCGTGCTCACCGACCGCGACCTGGCCGGCCGGCTGCGCGCGGCCGGCTATCAGCGCGGGCTCGACTACACGGCCGCGCGGGTGGTCCCGCAGATCGAGGAGGTCTACCGTGCCTGCATCGCAAGCGCCCAGCCGGCCGGGTGACCGGACCCGGATCGTGGTCGTCGGCTCCGGCTGGCGGTTCCTCTCCGGGATCAGCTACTACACCTGCCGGCTCGGCAACGCGCTACAGGAGCGCTACGACGTCGGCGTCATCCTGATGCGCCGGCTGCTGCCCGCCCGGCTGTACCCGGGACGGGCGCGGGTCGGCCACCGGCTCAGCGAGCTGAGCTACGCCGAGGGCGTCCGGGTCTTCGACGGCGTCGACTGGTGGGGCGTGCCGAGCCTGATCCGCGCGGTCCGGTTCCTGCTCCGGTTCCGCCCCGAGGCGCTGGTGCTGCAGTGGTGGACCGGGACGGTGCTGCATTCGTACCTGGTGCTCTGCGTGGCGGCGCGGCTGGCCGGGATCCCGGTGGTGATCGAGTTCCACGAGGTGCAGGACACCGGCGAGGCGCGGCACCGGTGGGCCGCCGCGTACGTGCGCCGGTTGATCCGGCCGCTGCTGCGCCGCACCGACGGGGTCGTCGTGCATTCCCGCTTCGACCGGGCCGCGCTGCGCTCCACGTACGACCTGGCCGGGGTGGCCGACGAGATCGCCCTGCACGGGCCGTACGACCACCACGAGGTCCCGGCCCACCGTCCCGCCGAGCCGGGGCGGACCCGGCTGCTGTTCTTCGGCACGATCCGGCCGTACAAGGGCCTGGAGGACCTCATCGAGGCGTTCGCGCTGCTGCCCGGGGAGTACGACCTGACCGTGGTGGGGGAGACCTGGGAGGGCTGGACGCTGCCCGCGGAGCTGATCGCCGGTTCACCGGCGGCGGACCGGATCACCTTCGTCAACCGGTATGTCGCGGACGCCGAGGTCGACGCGTACTTCGCCGCGGCCGACGTGGTGGTGCTGCCGTACCGGCGCAGCTCGGCGAGCGGCCCGCTGCACATCGCGATGAGCCACGGGCTGCCGGTCGTGGTGACGTCGGTCGGCGGCCTGGTGGAGGCCGCCGAGGAGTACACCGGAACGACGTTCGTGCCGGCCGCCTCACCGGTCGCGCTCGCGGACGCGATCCGGCGGGCGACCGGCCTCACCGGCCGGCGGCACGCCGACCCCTCTTCGTGGGAGCAGACGGTCGCGGCCTACGACCGCCTGCTGACCCGGATCGGCGTGCTGACCGTGGTTCAACCGTTCGAGATCACCACGTCGTCGAACCAGACGGTGCCGTCGTTGTCGCCCGACTTGAGGTGAACCTGCATGCTGGCCGCGCCGGCCGGCGCCGTCCCGTCGACGGTCAGCTTGGTCCACCCGGTGGTGCCCACCGGCAGCCAGGTGGAGGAGGCGCCGCCCAGCCACCGGTCGTTCAGGTCGAACCAGCTCAGCGCGATCTGGGTGGTGCCGGTGGCGGCGTTGCCGCGGGCCCACACCTCGCCGTGCGCCTTCTGGCCGGCCACCACCGGCGTGATGGGTGCGACCCGGAAGGACGGCGCCCCCGCCGAGGTCTTGGTGGTGTTGGTCAGGCTCACCGACCACTTGCCGGTGCGCGCCGCCGTCTGCGTCTTGACCGCGAGGCCGAGCTCGGGCAGGTACGCCCGCCACGGGGTCTGGCCGGCGGCGGCTTCGAAGCTGAGGTCCATCAGGGTGGCGGGCAGGGCGGTGCCGGTGAACGAGGCGCGGACGACAGCGGCCGCCGCCTTGGCGGTGCCGTCGGTGCGGTACAGCCCGTAGTTGTACTGGGCGGGCACCTTCGCCACGGCCGAGTCCGGGATCGCGCCGGCGACGAAGTCGCTCAGCGTCCACGGCGCGACCGACTGGACGCCCGCGACGGCCGCCGCCTGGAACACCCGGGCCAGGAACGCGGCCTGCTCGCCCTCGGTGTTCTGCAGCGTGTTCAGCCCGACCTCGCCGATCACCATCGGGGCCGGAGCGACCGTGGCCTGAGCCTGCCGGATCAGTGCCAGCGCCCGCTCGGAGTTGCCGTAGAAGTGGTAGTCGTAGTAGTCCACCGGGGTGGCAGCGAGCGCCGCCTTGATCTTCGCCATGCCGGTGTACCCGCTGGTGCCGTCGACCGAGAAGGTCAGCGGCAGGGTCGGGAAGGCGGAGCGCATCGCGGGAACCATCTTCTTGGCCCAGGCCACCGCGGCGGTGTCGGTCGCGTCGAACTCGTTCTGCACCTCGACCGCGATGAGCCGGCTGTCGGCGGCGTACGGCTTGAGGATCGCCGTCGCCCACGCGGTGCTGCCGGCGACGTCGGAGTAGCCGTTCCACCAGTCGAAGAGCGTGAACTTGACGGTCATGCCGCGCGCGGCGGCGAAGCCGACGAACTGGCTCAGCCGGGCGGTGTACTCGGCCTTCGGCGTCGGGTAGCCGAACGCCGTCGGGAAGATGATCGCCCGGACGTTCGTGGCGCCCAGCGCGGCGATCTTGGCGAGGTCGGCGTCGACCTTGGCGGCGTCCCAGCTGGTCCACATCTTCGACCAGCCGGCCGTCGACGGGTAGTAGTTGAGCGACTTGGCGGTCTTCACCGCGGCCAGGCGGGTCGCCAGGGTGGGTGCCGTCTCGGCGGTCGCCTGCACCGTGGTCGTGGTCTTCGCGGTGGTGGTCTTGGCGGTGGCGGCTGTGGCCGGGGCGGCCGACATGCCCAGACCGAACAGGAGCGAAGAGGCGAAAATCGCGGCGCGGGAACGAGGGGAGATCACGTCAGGGGAGCCCTTCACTCGATGGCTTTCGGGGAGCGGCCCCTCATTTCGGCGGGTTGCGGCCCGGGTGTCGAGGAAGGCTGATTGCAGTCCGGGTGTAGCTCCGTGGTGCGCCGGTAGTCGGCTCAGCGGATCTCGAAGCCGGCGAGCCCCTCGGCGGGTTCGTCCCGCACGTCCAGCGTCTCCACCCGCGCCCGGGCCGGCCCGCGGCGTGCCCAGCTCACCATCCGCTCGACATCGTCCGCCGGGCCCTCGAAGACGGCCTCCACCCGGCCGTCCGGCAGGTTGCGCACCCACCCGGCGACGCCCTGCCGGCCGGCCACCCGCCGGCAGGTGTCGCGATAGAAGACACCCTGCACGAGGCCGCTGACCAGCACGCGCTTGCGCTCCATCGGCCCAGTCTCGCGCACCCGGCTCAGTCCGGCAGGATCGGCACCGAGGGGCCGAGGTCACGGCCGAGCGTCGCGGCCCGGGTCAGCGACGACGAGCCGAAACGGTCGCGCACCGCGTCGACCGCCACGTCGAGGCTCTCGTCGGCCGCCTCGTCGAAGAGCGACAGTTGGACGTTGCCGTCACTGTCCAAATTGCTCACAGCCACGCCGACCAGGGTGAGCCCGCGAGCCTCGATCAGCGGCCGGGCCTCGGCCAGCAGCGCCCGCGCCGTCTCCAGGACCGCCCGCGTCTGCATCGTCGCCTTCAGCATGCTGCGCGAGCGGGTGGCCCGGCCGAAGTCGTCGAAGCGCAGCCGGAGGGTCACCGTGCGGCCGGCCCGATGTGCGCCACGCATCCGCCGGGTGACACGGTCGACCAGTGCGGCCAGCGTCGCGTCGATCTCGGCGAACGGGCGCGGTCGCCGGCCGAGGGCGCACTGCGACCCGATCGAGCCGCGCCGATGCCCGACCCGGACCCGGCGGGGATCGCGGTTGTGTGCGAGCGCGTGCAGGTGCCGGCCGGCGTGCGCGCCGAGCATCGCGACGAGTGCCGCCTCGCCGATCCGGGCGACGTGGCCCACCGTACGGATCTGGCGATCGCGCAGCTTGGCCGCCGTCACCGGGCCGACTCCCCACAGCCGCTCGACCGGCAGCGGGTGCAGGAAGGCGAGTTCCTCGCCGGGCCGCACCTCGAGCAGCCCGTCCGGCTTGCCGACGGCGCTCGCCACCTTCGCGAGGAACTTCGTGCCGGCCACGCCGACCGTGATCGGCAGGCCGACCCGGTCGCGGACGTCCGCGCGCAGCCGGGCCGCGATCTCCCGCGGCGTTCCACGGATCCGGTGCAGGCCGGTCACGTCGAGGAACGCCTCGTCGATCGAGATGCCCTCCACGATCGGCGTGGTGTCCCGGAAGATCTCGAAGACCGCCTTGCTGGCCTGCGAATACGCCCGCATGCGGGGCGGCACGACGACGGCCCGCGGGCACAGCGCCCGGGCCTGCGTCAGACCCATCGGCGTGCGCACGCCGCACGCCTTCGCCTCGTAGCTCGCGGCGAGCACGACACCCGCGCCGACCAGGACCGGCCGCCCGCGCAGTGCGGGGTCGTCGCGCTGCTCGACGGACGCGTAGAACGCGTCCAGGTCGGCGTGCAGGATGACCACGGGGGCAGTCTAGAACATCTGTTCGAGCCCCGCTGTCCTGCTCTTCCGGCGACCGTCAGGCCGTCCCGGCGACGATCGATTCGGCCGGCGGGGCGGCGAAGTGACAGGCCGCCCGCTGATCGGGGGCCTTCTCCTCGAGGGGCGGGTCCTGCGTCGCGCAGATGTCCTGCGCCTTCCAGCACCGGGTGCGGAACCGGCAGCCGGACGGCGGGTCCACCGGGCTCGGCACGTCGCCCATCAGGCGGATCCGTTGCTTGGGCGGCACGCCGCGGACCACCGCGATGTCCGGCACGGCGGAGAGCAGGGCCTGCGTGTACGGATGCTGCGGAGCCTCGTACAGCTGGTCGCGCGGGCCCTCCTCGACCACCCGGCCGAGGTACATGACCGCCACCCGGTCGCAGAAGTGCCGCACCACGCCGAGGTCGTGAGCGATGAAGATGAACGCGATCCCGAGCTCCTTGCGCAGGTTCTCGAGCAGGTTCATCACCTGGGCCTGGATCGACACGTCGAGCGCCGAGACCGGCTCGTCGGCCACAATGATCTTTGGCCGGGCGGCCAGCGCCCGGGCGATGCCGATGCGCTGCCGCTGCCCGCCGGAGAACTCGTGCGGATAGCGGTTGTAGTGCTCCGGGTTGAGACCAACGACCTCGAGCAGCTCCTGCACCCGGGACAGCTCGCCGGTCTTGGGCACCATGTCGTGGGTCCGCAGCGCGGTGCCGACGATCGTGCCCACCGTGTGCCGGGGGTTCAGCGACGAGTACGGGTCCTGGAAGATCAGCTGGATCTCCCGCCGGTACGGCCGCAGTTGCCGTTCGGACATGTGCGCGATGTCCACGCCACGGTAGCGGATCTCGCCGGTGGTCGGTTCGAGCAACCGGGTGATGAGCCGCGCGGTGGTCGACTTGCCGCACCCGGACTCGCCGACCAGGCCGAGCGTCTCGCCCGGCTGCACAGTCAGGTCGACGCCGTCCACGGCCTGGACCCACTTGGTGGCGCGGACGAGGAAACCTTCGCCCTTGGTCCGGAAGTGCATCTTCACGTTCTCGAGTTCGAGCAGCGGTGCGCCCTCGACCGTACGGATGCCGGACCTGGCGGTGGTGGTTGCAGCGGTCATCGTCGCCATCTCTTTCCTGGGAGCACAGCCTCTTACGGCAGCCGGGGCAGGACTTCGGTCTCGAAGATCCGGTCGGGTTCCTTCAGATGGCAGCGCGAAGTGCGGCCCGTGTCGGCCGTCCGCGGGATCAGCTCCGGCTTCAGCGTCCGGCACAGGTCGTCGGGCACGCGGTCGCGGTACTCGCAGCGCGGGTGGAACGGGCAGCCGCTGGGGACGGCCAGCAGGCTAGGGGGCGTGCCGGGGATGGGGTGCAGCGGGCCGGGCGTGCCCGATACCGCCGGGATGCTTTCCAGCAGGCCCCAGCTGTACGGGTGCAGGGGCTGGCCGAGGATCTTGTCGACCGGGCCGTGCTCGATCGCGCTGCCGGCGTACATCACCAGAATGTCGTCCGAGATCTCGGCGACCACGCCGAGGTCGTGCGTGATGAAGACGACCGCGGATCCGAAGTCGCGCTGCAGGTCGGCGATGAGGTCGAGGATCTGTGCCTGCACGGTCACGTCCAGCGCGGTGGTCGGCTCGTCGGCGATCAGCAGCTTGGGGTCGTTCACCAGAGCCATCGCGATCATGGCGCGCTGCCGCATGCCGCCGGAGAACTCGTGCGGGTACTGGCTCACCCGGCGCCCCGGATTGGGGATGCCGACCCGGCCCAGCATGTCGATCGCCCTGGCCTTCGCCGCCCGCTTCGACACGTTGTTGTGCGTCCGGTACGACTCCATGATCTGGTCGCCGACGGTGAAGTACGGGTGCAACGAGGACTGCGGGTCCTGGAAGATCATCGCGGCGTCCACGCCGCGGTAGTGCATCAGGTCCTTCTGCGACATGCCGACGATCTCCTTGCCGCCGACCTTGATCGAGCCGGAGATCCAGGTGCTCTTGGGGTCGTGCAGGCCCAGGATGGCCATGCTGGACACGCTCTTGCCGGAGCCGGACTCACCGACGATCGCCAGCGTGCGCCGCAGCGGCAGCGAGTAGCTCAGGCCCTGCACCGCATGAACCCGGCCGTCCGCCGTGGGGAACTGCACATGCAGGTCGGTGACCTCCAGGTACGCCTCCTCGTCGCCGTGGCGCGCACGCGGAGCACGGGTGACGGTCTGCGGGGCGCGGAGAGTCTGATCGCTCATGTTGCCGCCTTGCCGTACTGATGGTGAGCCGGGAACGGTCATCCGAGCCGCACCCGGGGGTCGAGAACCGTGTAGAGGATGTCGACCACGAGATTCATCGTCACCAGTACCACGGCGCCGACGATGACGCCGCCCATCAGCACCGGCAGGTCGTACTGGTTGAACGCGTTGAGCAGGCGCAGGCCGAGCCCCGGCAGCTGGAAGATGCGTTCGGTGAAGATCGTGTTGACGAGCTGATAGGCGACATCGATGCCGAAGATCGTGACGACCGGCGTCATGGCGGCGCGCAGGCCGTGCCGGTAGACCACCCGGCGTTCCGAGATGCCCTTCGACCGGGCGGTGCGGGTGAAGTCCTGACCCATGGCCTCGATCATCGAGGCTCGGGAGTATCTGGTGTACGACGCCGAGTTCGTGAGGCCGAGACAGAGCCAGGCCGCGAGCAGACCGCTGGCCCAGGCACCCGGATTCTGGAAGAACGAGGTGTACTGCGATTTCGGCAGGAACGTGGCGTAGAGGGCGATGATGAGGGCCACCACGAAGTACGGGACCGAGCCGATGACCAGCGAACTGCCGACGGCGGCGCGGTCCAGCGACGTGCCCCGCAGGCGCGCCGCCGTCGTGCCGACCAGCACGCCGACGAGGAGATAGATCGTCGCGCCACCGATCACGATCGAGAGCGTCACCGGGACCGCCCTGGCCAGCAGGTCGGTGACCGGTACCCCCAGCACGTAGGAGTAGCCCAGGCAGGGTGCGTCGCAGTGCCGCTCGACGCCGCCGGCGGTGTACGTGCGGCCGGCCACGATGCCCTTGAAGTACAGGCCGATCTGCTCGAGCGCCGGCTGGTCGAGGTCGAGGCTGCGGGTGATGTCCGCGAGCCGCTCGGGGGTGCACCGCGGGCCGCAGATGACGCCGGCCGGGTCGGTCGGCGCGACGAAGAACAGCATGAAGCTGGCCACCACCGTGACGATCACGACCGAGATCGCGCTGAGCACGCGTCGCAGGATGTACAGCAGCACGGCGGGCACCTCGTTGTGGAGTTGGGGGACAGGTTACCGGGGAGCCGGTGGCCCGGCCGACGAGCGGCCGGGCCACCGGGAGATCACTGACCGGAGGTCAGCTGCTCACGAACAGGTCGGGGAGGAACGGCATGCCGACGGTGGCGTCACCGACCGCGCCACCGATGCCGCTACCGACGACGATCGCCATCTTGGTGTAGTACCACGGCAGGGCGACGTACTGGCCCATGATCTCCTGGTCGAGTGCGGCCCACTTGCCGGTCGCCTCGTTGGTCGGCAGCTTCGCCACGTCCTCGATCTTCTGGTCCAGCGTCTTGTCCTGCAGGAAGCCCCACGCGGTGCCCTCGTCGATGGCCTTGGACTGGAACATCACCGGGAGCCAGGAGCTACCGGTCGGCCAGTCCGAGCACCAACCACGCGGACCCTGGTTCAGGTTCACGGGAGCGTCGTAGTCCGAGACCTTGGCGCGCAGGTCGGCCGTGGCCACGCCGATCGCCTTGACCTTGAAGCCGGCCTTGGTCATGGCGTCGGCCCGGATGTTGGAGATCTGCTGCGGGATCGGCTTGGTGTTGTCGTAGTACCAGCTGACCTCGAAGCCGAGCTTGTTGGCATCGGTCAGGATCTTCTTCGCGCCTTCCGGGTCACCGGCACCGGTGCCGGTCAGGTCGGGGAACGGCGTGTACTTCGTGTGCCCCGGCACGCCCGGCGGGAGGAACGTGCTGGCCGGCTCGGAGGTGTACTCGTTGTTGCCGTTCGCCTTCGACAGCGCGTCCCACGGCTGGGCCTTGGCGATCGCCTTCCGGACGTTGATGTCGGTGATCTTCCGGGTGTCGATGTTCAGCACGTAGAGGCAGGGGCTCTCACCGGTGAGCAGCTGCTTCTTCTTCTCGCCGGTCAGCTGCGGCACCAGGGAGGCGTCGATCTCCTCGTACTGGATCGCGTTGGCGTCGTCGCCGGCGCTGTTCAGCACCTTCTGCTGAGTCGAAACCAGCTCGCCACCCCACTTGAAGCTCCACGTGTCCGCGTACTGGTGGCGGACCGGGTCGGTGGCCGGGTCCCAGTTCGGGTTCTTCTTCAACGTCAGCGAGGTGCCCGGGACGAACTGGTCGAACATGTACGGGCCGGTGGACAGCGGGTGGTTCTTGTAGTCCTGCTTCGTGTCCTTGGCCTTGGGAATCGGCGTGAACGCCGGGAAGGTCAGGTAGAACGGCAGGTCGGAGAACGGCTTCGCCAGGTGGATGATCAGGGTGTCGGTGCCCTGGGTCTCCACGCCCGCGTAGTTGTCGCCGGAGGCGTACGGGCCCTTGTACTTGTCGCCGTCCTTGAAGTAGCTCAGCTGGTACGCCGGACCGTTCGGGAAGACGTCGTGCGCGAACGACCGCTTGACCGCGTAGGCCAGGTCCTCGACCTTGACGTCCGTGCCGTCCTCGTACTTGAACGTGCCCTTCATCTTGAAGGTCCACGTCAGGTTGTCCGAGGACACCGTGCCGAGGTCGGTCAGGTCGGGCACCAGGACCGGCTGGCCCTTCCGGATCGCGTACTGCGTCGGCGTACGGAAGGTCAGCTTCTCGATCTCGTTGGAGTCCGTGTAGTACGTGTCCGTCGGGTCGAGCGTCGACGGCGTCGTCTGGGCGTAGACCGTGATCGTCCCGCCCTTCTTGGCGCCCGCTACGTCGGGCGCGGGGCCTTTGGCGTCCGGGTCGGTCGCGCTCTGCTGCGCCTGGATCTGGCCGGTGTCGGCCTTGCCCGAATCGTTCTTGGCCGATGGGCTGCCACAGCCCGACAGCCCGAGGGCCGCGGCGGCGGTTGCCGCCACGGCCACCTTGAAGCGCCTTGCCATTTCTCCTCTTTCTCTACGGGGCGTCGACGGGGTCACCGTCGGGTGCGGGGATCGAAAGCGTCTCGGATCGCGTCACCGAGCAGGCTCAGCGCCAGTACCAGGACGCTGATCGCGACAACGGGCAGCCACAGGTAGAGCGGATCCGCCCGGTAGTACGTCGTGGCGTTGGCGATCGTGAGCCCCCACGACGGGGTCGGCTCGACCAGACCCACGCCGAGGAAGGTGAGGCCCGCCTCGGCGACGATGTAGGTCGGAAGGGCCAGCGAGGTGGAGATGATCATCGGCGCCACCAGGTTCGGCAGCAGTTCCTTGAACAGGACTTTACGGGTCGGCACGCCCAGCACCTTGGCGGCGGCGACGAACTCGCGCTCGCGCAGCGACAGCACCTCGCCGCGGATGAGCCGGGCGAGGCTGGCCCATCCGAAGAACGACAGCACGAGGATCAGTGAGACGAAGCGGGCCGTGGTCACCTCGTTGGCGCCCGCGGTGGTGGCGTCGCCCACGAAGATCGTCAGCAGGACCGCGGGAACCGCGATCGCGAAGAGCAGGTACGGCAGGCTCAGCACGAAGTCGATGACCCAGGAGATGATCCGGTCGACCCAGCCACCCATGAAGCCGGCCAGGAGGCCGGCGATGACGCCGATGATGCCGGTGATCGCCGTGACCGAGCAGGCCACGATCAGCGACGGCCGGGCGCCGTAGACGAACCGGGCGAACAGGTCGCGGCCGAGCCGCGGCTCGACGCCGAACCAATGCTCGCCGTTGGCGACGAGGGTCGGGAAGCCGTACTGGTCGAGGAGGTCCTGGTGCAGCGTCGTGGAGTCCTGGCCCTCGAGCTTGGTGAGCAGCGGCGCGAACACGGCGATCATGACGAAGAAGAGGAAGATGCCCAGGCAGATCATCGCGATCTTGTCCTTGCGCAACCGCGCGAGGGCGATCTGGGTCGGCGACTTCCGCTGGGTGTCGATCTTCTTGGCGGATGCGCCGTCGGGTGACGCCAGGGGGCCGCCCGGCGCGCCGGCCCGGGCCAGCTCGACCTCCTCGATCAGCGGTTCCACGCGGTGGTCACCTCCATCGAACGACACACCTCACATGCGCCGTGCGTGAGAGGTATTCGGATGCTTGCGGTTGGGAAGTTAGTCGGGAAGTGGCCGGGATGAAATGCGTTGACGCATCGAATGAATAACGGCCCGCTGAAACGCGAACCTGACGACGTCATGATGGCGACTCCCGGGAGGGTAAGAACCGGACCTTGATGGACCAAATCGCCCGTAAGGGCGACACTATTGTCTCTTTTGTCAGATTGAGAACCCAAAGGGCAATCGTACTGTTGCACAAAGTCATCCACGTCGTGCCACAGTCGTCTGATCGTAGTGTTTCGGTCTGGTTTCGTCCTGATGTCCGTCCCGGTCCCGCCCGTGGCGCTCAGCCGGCTGATGCCAGGGCGGTGAGGATCTCCTCCGCCCGGTCCGCCGCGCCGGCCGGGTCCGCGTCCGGCGAGCCGATCAGCGGATCCCAATTGAGGTCGTAGAACAGCTCGGTCACGCCCGCCTGCGCGTACTGCTCGGCGCCGGCGCGGATCTGTTCCCAGCTCCCGGAGAGCGGCATCGCGTCGTCCCGACGCTCCGCGCGCACCACGCCGCGCACGACGATCCGTACGGTGTCCGGGTCGCGGCCCGCTTCCTCGGCCGCCCGGCGGACGATCTGGGTGCCACGGGCGATGTCGTCGAGGCTCGCCCGGCTGCTGCTCACCCACCCGGCGGCGATCCGGCCGGCGCGGCGCAGCGCGACGTCCGCCGTGCCGCCCAGCAGGATCGGCGGCCCGCCCGGCTGCACCGGCGGCGGGGCCATCGTGCTCGGCGGCACGCGGTAGAACTCGCCGTCGAACCGCGCGACCGGGTCGTTCCAGAGCGTCCGCAGCACCGCGAGGTACTCCTCCGTACGCCGGCCGCGCGGTCTCGGATCCGATCCGGTCGCGACGAACTCCGCTGCCGACCAGCCGGTGCCCAGGCCGAGGTCGACCCGGCCGCCGGAGAGCACGTCCAGGGTGCCCGCCTGCTTGGCCAGGTAGGTCGGGGAGAGGTAGGGCAGATTGATCACCGCGACGCCGAGCCGGACGGTGCGGGTGCGCGCCGCCGCGTACGCGAGGGCCAGCAGCGGATCGAGCACGCTCCGGTAGACCGGCTGGAGGTCCTGGTCGGCGCCGACCACCAGGCGCTGGAACGTCCAGAGGCCGTGATACCCGAGCTGCTCGGCGCGCGCCGCGAAGCGGGCCAGCAGGGTCGGGTCGGCCCAGGCGCCGGAGACGGGACAGCCGCAGCTGATCAACATTTCACCATTGCTACCCCTCGACGCCGGTGGCGCTGTGCGGTGAGCCGACCGGCTTGGACTCCGGGGATCCCCGCTGCCGCAGGAAGATCGCGAGGATCGCCATCGAGGCGACCGCGAGCAGCTCGGACTGCCAGTTCTGCAGCGTACGGTTCCAGAACTCCGGCTCCCGCAGGTAGTCGGCCCAGGTGACCGGATCCTGCCGGTTGCTGAGCTGCTCCTCGTTGAACGCGGCGACACCCGCGATCGACTGGGCGAGCCAGGACCCCAGGAAGATGACGCCCATCACCAGCCCGAGGGAGTTGGAGTAGACCCGCTGCCGCCAGCCTCCGGCCTTGGCCCACTTCGGCGAGTCCGGCTGGGCGAACCGGCCCACCTTCTGGTCCTGGTCCGACTCCAGGCCGGCCTGGTCCAGCGGCTTGGACTCGGGCGAGCCCTTCTGCAGCAGCCAGATGGTCAGCAGGACGAAGAGGAAGAACTGCAGGTACTCGGACTGCCAGTTCTCCGCCACGTCCACGCCGAAACTCGCCGAGGTCACGTAGCGCCCGAGGGAGACGCCGGGCAGCCCCTCGGCGACTTGCTGCTGGTTGAAGTCGGCCTGCCCGGCGAACGCCTGCCCGACCAGCACGATCAGGAAGAGGCCGCCGAAGGTCAGCCCGAGCGCGTTCTCGCGGAGGAATCGCCTCACCGGTGCAGCACCCCCAGCGCGGCGAAGTACACCAGCCCGGTGGCGACCACGACCAGGAGCAGGACGAACTGCGTACGCATGTCAGCCTCCCTGGACCGAGCAGTCGTAGGGACGGTCGCCCCGCGGGGTGCAGCCGGCCGCGACGACCCGCCAGCCGCCGGGGAAGACCGCGAGGAACTCGGTGTCCGCGGCGAGCCGCACCTGCGCCCACTGGCCGTAGACCGCGGACTTCTCGACCGGGCCGGGCTCCGGCAGGTCCGCGTCGAGGATCGCCTGCTCGCAGGGCTCGTCCTCGGCGACCTCACGCAGAGTGTCCGGGGCCAGCGTGGCGCAGGCGGCGGCTCCGTCCCCGGCGGCGACCGCGTCGAGCAGCCGCAGGGCGGCCGCGGCCGCGGCGTTTTCGCGCCCGCCGGTCGCCGCGCAGCCGCTCAGGGACAGCGCCGCGACGACCCCGACGGCGATGTGACGACGATGTGGCACGGCCGCCAGCATTCCCGGAGCGCCGCCTTTTTATGCCATTTCTTGATCGCCGGTTACCGAGAGTCTCAGCGACCGGCGTGGGCCGGCTCGAGGAGCAGGCGCCCCGCCTCGGCCGCGGGCACGGGCTGGGAGAAGTAGTAACCCTGGGCGAAGTGGCAGCCCATCTCGCGGAGCGCGGCGAGCTGGCCGAACTCCTCGATGCCCTCGGCGACGGTGGCCATGCCCAGGCTCTTGCCGAGCTGGACGATGGTGTCGGCGAGCGCGCTGTCGTCGGTCACGGCGCCGAGCCGCTCCACGAAGGATCGATCGATCTTGAGCGTGTCCACCGGGAACCTGCGCAGGTACGCCAGCGACGAGTAGCCGGTGCCGAAGTCGTCGATCGCCAGGGTCACGCCCAGGGCCTTGAGCCGCAGCAGCTGCTCGAGGTTGTCGTCGGTGTCGGTCATCAGCACGCTCTCGGTCATCTCGAGGCAGAGCTGATCGGCCGGCATGCCGGTCTCGGCCAGGATGCCGGCCACGACGTCGACCAGGTCGGCCCGGTCGAACTGGCGGACCGAGACGTTGACCGCCATCTTCACCGGGCGTCCTCCCGCGGCCCTGGTCCACTCGACGGCCTGCCGGCACGCCTCGTGCAGCACCCAGCGGCCGAGCGGCACGACGAGACCGGTGGCCTCCGCGATCGGGACGAACTCCACCGGCGGGATCATCCCGCGGACCGGGTGCTGCCAGCGGACCAGCGCCTCGAAGCCGATCACCTCGCTGGTCGCCAGGTCGACCGTGGGCTGGTAGTGCAGCCGCAGCTCTCCGCGCTCGAGCGCCAGCCGCAGGTCGGCCTCGAGCTGGAGCCGCTCGACCAGGCCGCTGAGCATGTGCGGGTGGTAGCTGGCGTAGCAGCCGCCGCCCGCCGCCTTCGCCTGGTACATGGCCAGGTCGGCGTTGCGCATCAGCTGCTCGGGGCCGTCGGTGTCGGCGCCGGCGAGCCGGCCGGCCGCGGCCAGGCCGATCGACGCCTCGACGTGGATGTCCCGGGTCTCGCTGGCGAACGGCTCCGCCAGCACGTCGACGATGCGTTGCGCGACCAGCTCGGCGTCGCCGGAGCCGAGCGGCGACTCGACCAGTACGGCGAACTCGTCGCCACCGAACCGGGCCACCACGTCGCTCTCCCGCACCGACTCACGCAGCCGGTCGGCGACCTGGACCAGCAGTTGATCGCCGGCGAGGTGGCCCAGGCTGTCGTTGACCTCCTTGAATCCGTCCAGGTCGAGGAAGAGCACGGTCACGTCGTCGGCGGGGGTGCGCCGGCGCAGGGCCGCGGCGACCCGCTCCCGGAACAGCACCCGGTTGGCCAGCTGGGTCAGCGCGTCGTGGTACGCCTCGTGCACCAGCTGGTCCTGCAGCTCCTTGCGCTCGCTGATGTCCCGGGCGTTGAGCACCAGGCCGGCGACGCTGGGGTCGCTCAGCAGGTTGGTGATGGTCACCTCGGCCTGGCGCCGCCGGCCGTCCCGATGCGGCACGGTGACCTCGAGGACGGTGGTGGCGTACGGCCGGCCGGCCACCTGCCGCAGTGCCTGGGCCAGCCGGAGCCCCGACTCCGGATCCATCAGCCGGGTGAGCCGGCGGCCGGTGAGCCCCTGCGCGGTGTAGCCGAAGACCCGCTGCACCGACTCGCTCTGGTACAGCACGTCGGACTCCGGGCTGAGCACGGACACCACGTCCGAGCTGTGCTGCACCAGGGCGTGGAAGCGCTGCTCGCTGGCGAAGAGCTCGGCGGTGCGGTCCGCCACCCGGGCTTCGAGGGTGCGGGTCAGGTCGCGGTTCTCCCAGAGGGTGAGCAGCTGGCGGCCGACGATCAGCAGGATCAGGGCCGAGCGGGCGTACGCGACGATGACGTCGCTGTGCCCCGTCTTGGCGTACCAGAGCACCGAGCTGAACAGCGCCGCGAGCACGGCGAGGTAGGGCAGGAGAATTCCCACCGGCTGTCCGGCGGCGTCCGCGGCCGGCTGAAGCTTCTCGTCTTCGCCGGCCGGCTTCGCGGCGGCGAGCAGGATCAGCCCGAAGCCGGCGAACCAGCCGGCGTCGGTCGTGTCGCCGGAGCCGTACGCCTCCACCAGGTTCAGGTACGCGTAGCCGATGTCCGAGACGGCGAACGCGACGATGCCGCCCCCGACCAGCGCGAGCCGGGCGAAGTTGCGCCCGCGCCGGCGCTGCAGCGCCAGCATGTAGACGACCATGGTCATGATCACCACGTCGCCGAGCGGGTACGCGATGCTGAGATAGAGCTCGACCGGGCGGTCCTGACCGGCCCGCAGCAGCGGCTGGATCACCACGACCCACGCCACCAGCAGGAGCGAGGTGGCGACCATCAGGCCGTCCAGCACGCTGCGGATCCGGACGGCCAGGGCCTGGGCCGTGCTCGGCAGGATCAGCAGACCGATCGGGGTGAGCACGATCATGCCGAGGTAGCCCAGGTCGGCCTGGGACGGGAAGGGGTCCGGACGCCCCTGGAACGACTCGAGATAGGTCCAGACGCACTGGCCCAGGCCCCAGCTCAGGGCGCCGAGGCCGATGAGGGCCCAGCCGCACCGGTTGCGGCCGGCGAGGCCGCGGGCGCGCCGCAGGCAGGCCGCCGCCGTGACGATCGCGGCGGCGGCGGAGCCGAAGTTCGACACGGCCCGGCCGACCGCGTCGCTGCCGACGCTCAGCACCAGGGTGAAGGCGACGACGACCGCGGTGACGGTCAGGCACAACCGTCCCCAGTCGTCGAGCCCGCGCGCCGCCGTCCGGCCGGTCCGCGGTTCGATGCTGGCTGCCATCAGACGCCACTCCGCCTCGGTGGGGAAACGCCCGGAGCCGGGCCCGTACTACCGGGACATCGGGACGTCGGCGCCGTCCTTGAGGGGTTCGGCCCGAGGAAGCCGGAGTATCACCGGCTCAGCCCAGCACCCAGCCGTAGAGCCGCTCGACGTGGATGCGTAGGACGAGCCGGCCGTCGGCCACCATCGCCCGCCGGTAGTCGTCCCAGTCGGGGTGCTCCTTGCCGGCGATCAGGCGGTAGACCTCGATGAGCTCCTCCACGGTGGGATCGTCCGGCCTGGCCGAGGGCGGGGTGAGCTCGGCGGTTCCCTCCGCCACGGCGTACCCGGCGCCGCCGGGCGCGGTGACCTTGATGCTCACCCGCGGATCGCGCCGCAGGTTGTGTGCCTTGGCCAGACTCGTCCGGGTGGAGATGCGGATCACCCGCCCGGCGGCGGTGTAGTTGACGTCGGAGAGCTGGGGCCTACCGTCCCGCTTGATGGTCGCGACGGTGCCCAGGTTGCTCCCGGCGATGACGTCCCACAGTCGGTCGTCGGACATAAGGCGTCTCCCTCAATCGGCGGCGCGCTTGGCGCGGGCCCGGCGCTTGCCCTCGTGCATCGCCTGGACGCGGGCGACCGGAATGGTGTGGCCCTCCTCGACCAGGCCGGGATCGAGGCGTTGCGGTGCGGGCATCGCGGTCGCCCACGGATCGCCGCCGGCGACCGACGCGAGAACCGTGTGAATAGTGAAGTCGGCGGGCGCGACGTCGTCGAGATCGTCCCAGGCGACCGGATACGAGACGCGCACGCGGGGGCGGATGCGCGGACTGTACGCGGCCACGACCGTCGCTCCGCCGGCCCGGGTGGCGTCGAGGAAGACCTTGCCGTGCCGGTCCTCGCGGATGAACGCGGTGGTGGCCAGGTCCGGGTCGAGCCGTTCCGCCCGCGCGGCGACGGCCCGGGTCGCGGCGGCGACGTCGTCGGCGGCCGGGGCGCCGTCGAGCGGGACGAAGACGTGCAGGCCCTTCGAACCGCTGGTCTTCACCGCGCCGGACAGTCCGGCGCCGGCCAGTGCCTCGCGGACCAGGCGGGCCGTGGCGACCACCGTCGCGAAGCCGCCGCCCTCGGGCGGATCCAGATCCATGATCAGGTGAGTGGGATGGTGGTCGCCGGCGAGCATCAGCGCCGGGTGGTACTCGATGGCCCGCTGGTTGCCGAACCAGAGCAGGGTGCGCCGGTCGTTGCACAGGGCGTAGGTCACCTCGCGGTGGGACGCCTCCGCCCACATCGACGTCCGCGGCACCCACTCGGGCGTGTACTTCGGCAGGTTCTTCTGCATGAACTGGTCCTGGCCGCGCAGCAGGCGGACCACCGACAGCGGCCGGTCGCGCAGCACCGGCAGGATCCGCTCGTGCACCGCGTCGAGGTAGTCGACGAGGTCCCGCTTGGTGGCCTCGGCGCCGGCGAAGAGCTCCTGGTCGAGATTCGTCAGCGGTACGCCGTCGCGCTGCTCGCCCTTGTCCGCCATCGCCCCATCGTGCCCGATCGGCGCTCACCCCGCGCGCGCTGCGGCCCGCCGGACGGCGTCACGATCCGGCCGGTGCCGGCTCGCTCTCCAGCGGCAGCCGGATGATGAAGGTCGCCCCGCAGCCGGGTTCCGACTCGACCCGGATGACGCCGCCGTGCTTCTGCACGATCGTGGCGTACGCCATGCTCAGCCCCTGTCCGGTGCCCTTGCCGACCTCCTTGGTGGTGAAGAACGGGTCGAAGATGCGCTCCCGCACTTCCGCCGTCATGCCGGTGCCGTCGTCGGAGACCTGGACCTCGGCGTAGTCGTCGGTACGCCGGGTGGCGATCTTGATGTGTCCCAGCGGCGCGGCACGGTCGCCGCTGCGACGGGCGTCGATCGCGTGCGCGGCGTTGACGATCAGATTGAGCACCACCTGCTTGAACTCGCCCTCGTAGCAGGGCACCTCACCGACGTCCTCGGCCAGGTCGAGGGTGAGCTCGGCGTGGTACTTCCACTCGTTGCGAGCCACCTGCACGGTGCTCTCGATGGCCCGGTTGACGTCGATCTCCCGGCGCCCCTCGCCGGGATGCGAGAAGTCGCGCATGGCCCGGACGATCTGGGCCACCCGGTCGAGGCCCTCCAGCGACTCTCCGAGTGCCCGTGGGATCTCCTCGAGTACGAACTCGACGTCGATCTCCTCGAGCTTGTCGCGAATCTCCTCCAGGCGGCCGGTGGCCGTGGCCGCGTCGATGTCCGAGGAGACCCCGTCCATCACGGCGATCAGCTCCCTCAGCTGGTCGAAGGAGTCGGCCATGAACCGGACGTTGTCGGACACGAACTGGATCGGCGTGTTGATCTCGTGGGCGATGCCGGCGGCGAGCTGGCCGATCGATTCCAGCCGGCTGGCCTGGTGCAGCTGCCGCTCCATCTCGCCGACCAGCGTGACGTCCGCGCCGACCCCGATCACCCCGTCCACCTGGCCGTCCGCGCCGAGTTGGGGAAGCACGCTGACCAGCAGGCTGTGCGCCGGGCCGTCGGTCGCCGGCAGGGTCACCGGTTGGTCGATGACCGGGGTGCCGGTGCGGAAGACGTGCTCCTCGAGCTCGGGCAGGGTGTGCGACAGGACGTCCAGGACGTCGAGCTCGGCCTCGCGGAGGCCGACGAGGGTGGCGTCCGGCGACATGCCGCGCAGCGTCAGGTACGCGGCGTTGTGCCCGTTGTACCGCCCGGCGAAGTCCTTCCAGTACGTGAAATGCGGCACCGAGGAGATGACGCCGGCCAGCAGGGCCTTCTCGGCGGACAGCTCCTGGGCGAGCGCCTCGGACCGCTCGATGGCGGCCAGCAGCGTCTCGTCCGCCTCCCGCCGGGCGGTGACGTCATGCTCCACGCCGACCATCCGCATGACGCCGTCCTCGTCGACGACGTGGTACATCTCCACCTTGACCCAGTACGCCCGGCCGTCCCGGGAGCGGGCCGGGAACTCGGGCAGCACGATCTGGCCGTCCGTACCGGCGTAGTCCTCGGCGGTCGGCAGCTCCAGGTCGGTGCCGAGCAGGCTCTGCCGGGTCCGGCCGATCGCGTCGTCGATCGGGTAGCCGGTCATCCGCACGAAGGCCTCGTTGACCCACTCGATGACGCCGTCGGCGTCGTAGACGACCACCGCGTCGTCCATGTGCCGAGCCACCAGGGCCAGCGGCGACGCGTCCTTGATGGCGCATCGCCGCGCCTCCCGGGCCGCCGTCGCCGCCGTGATGTCGATGATGGTGACGAGCGCGCGCGCGTCCCGGTGGCCGCGTACGGCGTCCAGCCGGACCCGGAACCACCGGGTCTGGCCGTCCGCGGTGATCCGATGCTCGGGGCGGAGCTCGACCCGCTCATCCTCCAGCAGCCGCGCGAACGCGTCCGCCGCCTCGGCCAGAACGGGGCGCAGGCAGCCGGCCCGTTCGGCCACCTCGGCGATGGTGGTGCGCCCCTGGGCGCCGGTCGCCACCGGACCCAGCACCTGGTCCCAGTGCCGGTTGGTCTCGATCACGACGCCGTCGGCGTCGAGGATGCACACGCTTTCGTCCAGCGAGTCGATGATGGCACGCAGTAACTGCTCGGCGACCAGCAGGCGCTCGGTGCGCTCGGCGACGTGCTGTTGCAGCCGTTCCTCCACCGTCGCGCCGTTCTCCAGACCTGTCGACATGCCGTGCTCCCGGCTGCTCGGTTTTTCCGGCGGACAGTCCTCCTATCGGCGCCCGGCCGGCGGAGCTGAGACGCAGGGAGAACGACGACCTCTTTGCGTCAGGCCCGCGATCGGCGAGCCGATAAGGGAAGGGATGGCCATCCAGGTCACCGGGACGGAGGAGGACCGATGGTGGTGCACGCCTACCGGGCGCTGCTGCGGTCGATACGCGCGCGCGACACCATGCTCGCCCAGGTACGGCGACTGTTCCTGGCGTTGTGCCTGATCTGGATGATGGTGGGGTTGGCCTGGGCCGGCGCGCGGGAGCCGGCGGGACCGTACCTCAGCCTGGGTGCCGTAGCCGTGGTGCTGGCCTCCCTGGTGATCGGCTTCCGGCGCGGCCGTTTCCCGTACTGGAGCTGGTTGGTCGAAGGCGCCGGGGTGTGTCTCGTCGCGGCCCGCTCGGGCCACACGATCACCTTCGGCATCCTCTTCGTCTGGGTCAACTTCCGCGCCCTGTACGGCTCGCTGGTCAACCAGATCGTCGGCGCCGGCACCATCCTCGGCATCATGGTGGTCGGCACGGCCTTCCTCGACGTCCCGCTCGCCGACGCCGTCTCGATGCTGGTCGCGGCATTCCTGGGCCTGGTGGTCAACCACGTCCTCGCGCGCGGCATCCACGCCGGGGACCGGTCCGCGGTGCGCGAGCGCGCGGTCGCCCGCGCGGGCGCCGCGTTCGCCGCGACGACGAGCCGGGCGGAGGCTACGAGCGTGGCGGCCGCGGCCGCGCTCGACATGGACGGCGACGCGCAGGCTGCCCTGGTCGCGATCGTGGCCGGCGAGAACGCCCGGGTCATCGGCGCGGACGGCGCCGCCGGCCCCGAGGTGATCGGCCGGGTAGCGGCCCTCGACGACTTTCCACGGGAGATCACCGAGGCGCTGGTACCGGGCGGCTTCGCGCTGGTGACCGGCGTGGCGGCGGCCGGCCTGACGCGGGCCTTCAACGTGCCCCAGGCGACGGCCGTCGCGGTCGCGCCGCTCGCCGCCGACAACGACGTCTTCGGGATGATCGTGCTGCTGCTCCGCCGCCGGCCGCCGGACGACCTGGCGGCGGCGCTCACCTCGCTGGCCGACGCCACCGCGCTCACCCTGGACCAGCAGCTGAACCGGTCCCGGCTGAAGATCGTGGTGGAGTACTCGCCGGACGCTCTGATCCTGGCCAGCGAGAGTGGCGTCATGCGCTTCGTCAACCCGGCGGCGGAGCGCCTGCTCGACCGTCCGGCGGCCGAACTGCTCGGCAGCGACCTGCGCCTGCTGCTGCACCCCGACGACCGCGCGGCCACCTTCTCCGCTCCCTCGGCGGTTCCGCAGACCTGCCGCATCCGCGGACGCGAGGACCAGCCCTGGAACGCGACCGAAGCGGTGGTGGAGTACGTCACCGAGAACGACGGGTCGCGGAGCATCGTCTTCAACGCCCGGGACGTCTCCGAGCGCCGGCGACTCGAGATGGAGCTGAGGCACGCGCAGAAGCTGGAGTCCGTCGGCCGGCTGGCCGCCGGGGTGGCCCACGAGATCAACACGCCGATCCAGTTCATCGGCGACAACATCCGGTTCATCGAGGAGGCCTTCGCCGGCTTCGGCACCGTCGTCGAGGCGTACGAGAAGGGCCTGGGCCGCGCCGCCGCGTCCGTCCCGGAACTCGCCGGGACGGTCGCGGAGATCCGGGACGCCAAGGAGCAGGCCGACCTGGACTACCTCATGGAAGAGGCACCGGTGGCCATCCGGCAGGCCCTCGAGGGGGTGAGCCAGGTGGCCCGCATCGTGCGGGCCATGAAGCAGTTCGGCCACCCGGGCGACGAGGAGAAGAAGCCCGCCGACCTGAACGAAGCCGTCACGAACACGATCACCGTGGCGAACAATGAGATCAAGTTCCGTGCCGACGTCGTCACCGACCTGGGCGACCTGCCATTGGTTCCCTGCCATGTCGGCGACGTCAACCAGACGGTGCTGAACCTGATCATCAACGCGGCGCACGCGATCGAGGCGGCGGACCGGGGCCGCGGCACCATCCGCGTGACCACCCGGCTGGAGGACGACTACGCGGTCATCGAGGTCGCGGACACCGGCACCGGCGTGCCCGCGGAGATCGCGGAGAAGCTGTTCGACCCGTTCTTCACCACGAAGGACGTCGGCACGGGAACCGGCCAGGGCCTGGCACTCGTACGGACCTTGGTCGTCGACCGGCACCACGGGCGGATCGACTTCACCACCGAACTCGGTGTGGGCACGGTCTTCTCGGTGCGCCTGCCACTGCACGACAAGAGCCGAGAGCACCGTGACGAAGACGCCCTGGAGGTGGCGGCATGACGGAAAAGCCTCATGTCCTCTTTGTGGACGACGAACCTCGGATCCTCGACGGCCTGCGGCGGATGCTCCGCGGTCAACGGAACCGCTGGGACATGTCCTTCGTCAACGGCGGGCTCGCGGCGCTGGAGGTGCTCGTCGACCGGCATTGCGACGTGGTCGTCTCCGACTTCCGGATGCCCGACCTCGACGGCGCGGCCCTGCTGGAGAAGGTGCGGCTCATGTCCCCGGACACGGCCCGGATCATCCTGAGCGGCCAGACCAGCGCGGACAACGTCATGCGCGTCATGACCCTGGCCCACCAGTTCCTCAACAAGCCGGCCACCTCCGACCAGATCATCGAGGCGATCGAGCGGGTGCTCGGCGCTCAGGAGAGGACGACCGCCAGCGGCGACATCCTCGGCGACGTCTCCGGCGTCTCCACCCTGCCCAGCCCGCCGAAGCTGCTCGCCGAGCTGCTCGCCGTGTTGGACGACGAGGACGCCAGTGCCACGTCGATCGCGCAGGTCATCGAGGGCGACCCGGCCGTCGCGGCCAAGATCCTGCATCTGGCCAACTCGTCGGCGTGCACCGCCGGCCGGCGGCTGGCCGACGTGACCCAGGCCGTCGCGCTGCTGGGCACGAACACCGTACGGGGGCTGGTGCTGCTGCACGACATCGTCACCGCCTTCGCCGCGGGAGTGCACCTGCCGGCGTCCTGGATGGACGCGCTGAACACGCACTCGGTGCAGGTGGCCCAGCTCGCCAGCCGCCTCTCCACCGGCAAGCCCTGGTCCGGCCACGCCTTCACGGCCGGCCTGCTGCACGAGGTCGGGCAGCTCGTGCTGGCCACCTCCCGCCCCGTCGAGTTCGGCACGACCATCGGCCAGTGGAACGAGGCCGACGAGGCCCCGGGCGAGGACGGCGAGGCGGCCGGGGTCGCGCTCTGCGACCTCGAGCTCGCCGCCCTCGGCACCTCGCACAGCGACGCCGGTGCCAGCCTGCTCTCGCTGTGGGGGCTACCGGCCGACATGGTCGAGGCGGCCCGCCGGCACACCGACGGCAAGCCGCCCACCACCGTCGAGGACCTGTCCTCGGCCGTGGCCCTGGCGCATGCGGTGGTGGAGGCGGAGCTGGGGCCGGTGTGCGGCGCCCGGCCGGTGCAACCCGTGCCGGAGGAGGAGCTGGGCGGCGCCGAGCGTACCGTCATCCAGCGGTGGCGAACTGCTCTGCAGCCTCCGGAGTGAGACTCGAGCGATACACCAGGAGTGGCTCGGCCACCCCGTCCTCGAGCAGCGCGAAGTTGTGCAGCCGGGCCAGGAAGCTCAAGGTGAGTTCCTGGCCCGGCTTCATCAGTAAGACCCCGGACCGGCTCTGCACGGGCGCAGCAAGGACCATGCCCGACTCGACGTCCGTGATCATGACCGGGACCACGGTGTCCGCGACGTCGTCGGGCACGACGGCGTCCAGCATCTTCAACATGACCGGGTCGTACCGCCCGCCGCCGGACTCCAGCGTCCGCCGGGCGACGGCCGGCGCGACCTCGTTGGAGATCAGATCGTCGTACGCCTTCACCAGGTGGATCAGGCGGGCGCCGAGCGGGATGTCGTCACCGGCGGTCTGGTCGTCCTCGGGCTCGCCGGTCCCGTCGTAGTTCTTGCGGCAGAAGCGGATGGCCGCCGCGACCGTCTCCAACCGGGGGATCGGCGCGATGAGCTGCTCGCCGATCTTCGGGATGTGGCTCACCATCATCTCCTCGGCGGGAGCGAGCGGCTCGCCGGACTCGATCTTCTCGGTCACGGCCGGGGGAAGGGACACCGCACCCAGCTCGGACATCATGACCGCCAGATCGATCGCCCACCGGTCGGGCACGTCGAGCTGGTCGAGCAGGGTGGCCGCGGTGCGCCGCATCCGGCTGGCCCGGGCGAAGGCGCTGGGGCTGGCCAGGGCCATCACCTCGGTGAGCGCGCGGACGACGCCGTGCAGCGTCTGCTCCAGCAGTTCCCGCTCGGCCACCATGAGACGGTGCTGGTCCACGCACGCGTTCAGGGCGGCCACCATCTCCTCGTGGCCGACCGGTTTGACGAGCATGCGGAACACCTGACCGTTGTTGACGGTGGCGGCCGCGTCGCCCAGGTCGGTGTGCCCGGTCAGCAGCATGCGGGTGGTCTCCGGCGCGATCTTGCGGACCCGGGTGAGGAACTCGGCGCCGTTGATCCCCGGCATCAGGTAGTCCGAGACGATGACGTCGAACGGCTCGGTGTCCTTGAGGGCGAACAGGCCGTTGGCCGCGCCGACCGCGGTCGTGACGTCGAAGTCCTTGCGCAGTTGGCGGCGGAATGCGTTGAGGATGCTCTGCTCGTCATCCACGATCAGAACCCGCGGCAGTCCGGAAGTCATCGGAACGCACCTCGCCGTCTTAGAATGGACAATCCAGGCTAACCCGGCGAGTGGGAGCACCCGGTCCGCTCCCGGAAAATGCCGCGGGCTGCTCAGCCCGCGCGCGCGATCGCCACCGCCGGCAGCAGCATCAGCAGGGTCAGTACGGTGTACACGCCGCCGAGAGTGAACCGGTGATTGCGATTGGCGATGACCGCGGCCGTGAACGGCATGACCACGGTCAGCACGGCCGCGATCGAGAAGACGTCGTGGCCGCGGCGCGGACCGGTGAGGCCGTAGACGACCAGCAGCGGCACCGCCACAAGCCACGCGAGGGTCACCGTGGCCACCTTGAGGGTCACGTGGGTGTGCCGTACGGCGTCGGCCGGATCCTCCTGCAGGGCGAAGGCCATCCGCGCGGCGAAGCCGTCGGCGGGCTGATCTTCCGTGGTCACGTCCGCACTCTACGGCCGAGCCCGCGGCGGCGCCGCTCAACCCCCGGTGCGCTCACTTCATGACGAACTGCTGGGCCGCGGCGACCAGAGTCTTCTGCAGAGCGTTGGCGTCCTGGTCGGTGGAGAAGGCGCCGAGCGCCGAGTTGGCCGCCCGCTGCCAGCCCTGCGAGCAGGCCGAGCCGTGGGCGCACGACGGCGCCTGCGTACCGGCCTTCCAGTCCTCCATCGCGGCCTGCTGGTACGGCGGGTAGTCGGCCGGGGTGGCGTCGGTACGGGCCGGGATCGAGCCCTTCCTGGTGTTGAACGCCTTCTGGCCAGCGGCCGAGCCGACCGTCTTCAGCCAGCATTTGGCGCCGTCCACGTTCGTCGCGCCCTTGGGCAGCACGAAGGAGTCGGCCAGCCACTGGAACGTGGCGCCGTTGCCCGGAAAGGTGAACCAGCCGTAGTCCGTGACGCCCTTGGCGTCCAGGTCGGCGGCCTCCCAGTCGCCCATCAGCTGGTAGGCGGCCTTGCCGTCGATCACCAGCTTCTCCGCGTCGGTCCAGTCGCGCGCGTCGCGGTCGGTGTTGGCGTACGCGAGCAGCCGCTTGAAGTCGTCGATCGACTTGGTGACCCCGGCGTCGTCCCAGTCGGTGCCGCCGTCCCACAGGCCGGTGAACTTCTCCGCGCCCAGGTCGGTGATCAGCACCGACTCCAGGAGCATCAGCTGGGTCCAGTCCCTGCCGACCGCCAGCGGTGCCTTGATTCCGCTGGCCCGGACCTTGTCCAGATCCGCTATGAATGCGGCCAGGTCGGCCGGCGTCCCGGTGACACCCGCGTCGGCGAGGACGGTCTTGTTGGTCCAGATCACGTTGGCCCGGTGGATGCTCGACGGCACCGAGTAGATCTTGCCGTCGACCGTCAGGTTGTCGATCAAACCTGGCGGGAACGCCTGCTTGAGGCCCCAGCCGTCGTAGTCGGCGCTGACGTCTACGAGCTGGCCGGCGTGGATGTAGTCGAGCAGTTCGGCGCCGGCGTGCGCCTGGAACGTGTCCGGCGGGTCGCCCTGCTGGAGCCGGGCGGCGAGCACCCGCTTGGCGTTGGCCCCCGCGCCGCCGGCCACCGCGCCGTTCTCGAAGGCCTGCCCGGCGCAGTCCTTCGCGAACTGGGAGACCAGACCGTCCAGGCCGGCCTTCTCCCCGCCGTCGGCCCACCAGGTGAAGACCTCGACCGTGGCCGTACCCGATGCGTCGCCACCGTCGTCACTGGACCCGCAGGCCGTGGCGGTCAGTACCGCGGCGACGCCCACGACGGCAGCCGCCACCCGCCGAGCGGAGCGCATCGGCCTCTCCCATCGCGTCGGCCGGCGGGCGGTCGCGTCGGCGGCGGGCATGGCGCCCAGTATGACATCGATGGCGGCATTGCTGAGGGCGTGCCGTTTCCCGCCCGCCCGCACTCGTTGAGCCTTCAGGTAATTCGATCGGGGTACGTCAAACGGGCCATAGCTCTCCGTCTATTCACTTGGCCACAATCGGTACCATGACCGCCCCCGGCAACTCCGCTGTTCTGCTGACCCTGCTGGCACTCTTCGCCGCCTCCTGCGGCTACGCCGCGGGCCGCCTGCACCAGCGGTACCAGACCGAGCGGGACCGCGAGGAGGCCTACCGGGACGGGTACGACACGGCCACCCGCAGCGTCTTCAGCCTGGCCGCCCGCGTGATCGCGCCGCGCCGCGCGGTACGGGCCTCCGCGCCGGTACGGGGAGCCGGTCCGGTGATTCCCACGCAGGCGTCTCCGGTCTCCGCCGAAGATTCGGGGTTTCCTGTGGTCCCCGCCGCCGGGTCGGCGTTGTCGCCTGCGCCCTCTTCGCCGCCCTCTTTGTCCGCGCCGCCCTCTTTGTCCCCGCCGTCGCTGCCGTCCTCGTCGCTGCCGTCCTCGCCGTCGCTGCCGTCCCCGCCGTCCTTGCTGTCCTTGCCGTCCTTGCCGTCCCCGCGCGGACCCTCGCCGACGTCTGGCCGCGGACCCTCGCTCGGCTTCCCGGTGCCGCCGCCGGCGCCCTCGCGAACGGTTCCCGAGCCCGCCGCCGTGGGCGGCGTGACGTACCAGCCGTTCCCCGATCCCCGCCACGTGGACGGCTCCGGACCGAGGCTCGGCGGCCCTGACCCGGCCGACGCGGCGGCCGCCTACGTCGATCCGGCCGTCGTTTCCGCCGACGCCGTCACCCCACCCGCCGTCACCCCACCGGCCGTCACCCCACCGGCCGTCCCGCTGGCCGCGCCGACGAGCCCCACGCAGACGCCCGGCGCGTTCGATCCCGGCCGTGGCGCGGGCCTGCTCTTCCGCCGGAGCGAGGCGGGCATCGCCTCGAGCCCGGCCGTTTCCCCGGCGCCGTTGTCGGATCCGGTGCTCGCCCCCACCGACCGCGCCAATCGCGAGACGCCTCCCGTCGTGCCCACTTCCGGCCCAGCCGCCACCGCTACAGGCGCCACTACCGACACCGCGCCCACCGGCACCGCTGTCACCGGCAGCGGCGGCACCGGCACCACGCCAACCGGCACCGGCACCACGCCAACCGGCACCGGCACCACGCCAACCGGCACCGGCGGCACCGGCACCACGCCAACCGGCACCGGCGGCACCGGCACCGCCGCGACGACTGCCGGCACCGCTGCCACCGCTGATACCGCCGGCACCGCTGCCACCAACAGCAACATCGCCGCCACCAGCCCGCCCGGCCTCGCCGCCGCCGGCACCGCTGCCACCGCCGCCACCGCCGCTACCGGTGCCACCTCCGCCGGTGCCCCCATCGCCGGCGCCGACGCGGTTTCGCCGCCGGAACCGCGGGGCCGGCATACGGTCCCCGACGAGCTGGTGCAGGCAGCCACCTACCGGCTTCCGCCCGACCGGATCGCCCGGGCGAAGGTCCCCCGCAGTTCACCACCCGGCCACCTTCCGGAAGACCCGACCATCCGCCTGCCCAAGCCGCGCGAGTCCTGAGAAATGTCGTACCCGGCCCGTACCGTTCGGCCATGGTCACCGTCGATGATGTCCGCCGGGTCGCCCGCGACCTGCCGCGCAGCGAGGAGCACCTGATCCGCGACCGGGTCAAGTTCCGGGTCGGCAAGATTGTGTATCTTGCGTTCTCCCGGGACGAGACGGTCATGGGGTTCGCCTATCCGAAGGAGGAACGGGCGGCGCTGGTCGCCCGCGAACCGCGGACGTTTCACCTGCCCAGCGAGTCGGACATGCGGTTCAACTGGGTACACGCCTGGCTCGCGGAGCTCGACGAGGAGCGGATGACCGAGCTCGTGATCGACGCGTGGAGCATGGTGGTGCCCAAGAAGGTCTGGTCGGCGTATCGGCCGGCGGCATGGTCATGAAAGGCGTGGTCATGAACGCCGCGCTCCACAGCGATCGGATCCGGGAGTGGCCGGTCAGCCGGCCGCCGCACGCTCCGCGGCCAGCGCCTCCTGCAGGCCGCGCGCCGCCAGCCGGTCGGCCCGCTCGTTCTCCGGGTGGCCGGCGTGCCCCTTCACCCAATGCCATTGCACCTCGTGGCGGCGGACCGCCGCGTCCAGCCGCTGCCACAGGTCCACGTTCTTGACCGGTTGCTTGGCGGACGTCTGCCAGCCGTTGGCCTTCCACCGGGGCAGCCACTTGGTGATGCCGTCTCGCACATAGATGCTGTCGGTGTACAGCTTGACCGTCAGGGGAGCCCGGGTGAGCGCCTCCAGCGCCTCGATCGGCGCGGTCAGCTCCATCCGGTTGTTCGTGGTGGTTCTCGCCGAGCCGCCGCACAGGTCCTTCTCCCGGACGCCGTAGCGCAGCACGGCACCCCAGCCGCCCGGACCGGGGTTGGGGATGCAGGCGCCGTCGGTGTAGATCTCCACCACCGTCATGCGCAGCAGCCTACCGAGCCGCACCTTCGGACCGCGGAGTGAGCGCCGCCATCCCCGCCGCGCCACCGGCGACGGCCCGGCGGGGGAGCCGTATGGTGATGTGCGTTGCGCTGAGTGATGGGCGGGGCTGAGGGTGAATGACGACGCGGTCGAGGTGCGGGACGTCGTCGTGCGCTACGGTGCCACGACCGCGGTCGGCGGGGTGTCGCTGACCGTCCCGCGCGGACGCGTGCTCGCACTGCTCGGCAACAACGGCGCCGGCAAGACCAGCCTGTTGCATGTCTGCGAGGGTTTCCGGCGGCCGGACGGCGGGACGGCCCGGGTGCTGGGCCTGGACCCGATTGCCGATCACGATGCGTTGATGCCTCGTCTCGGCATCATGCTGCAGTCGGGTGGCGTCTACCCGTGGGCCACGGCCGGCGAGATCCTGCGGCTCTTCGCCGCGTTCGCCGCCCGCCCGCTGGATCCCGGCATGCTGATCGAGCGGCTCGGCCTGAGCCGGCTCGAGCGCACCCGGTTCCGCCGGCTTTCCGGCGGCGAACAGCAGCGCCTGGCCCTCGCGGTCGCTCTCGTCGGTCGCCCCGAACTGGTCTTCCTGGACGAGCCGACCGCCGGCATGGACACCGAGGCCCGGCACACCACCTGGCGCCTGATCGAGGAGCTACGCGCCGACGGCGTGACGGTGCTGCTGACCACGCATCTGCTGGACGAGGCGGAGCGCCTCGCCGACGACGTCGTCATCATGCGTGCGGGCGAGGTCGCGGCGACCGGTACCCCGGCCGAGCTGACTGCCGCCGCCGGCATCGACCTCCTTGAGGTACGCGCGAAGCCCGGCCTGGTGCCCGACGGCCGGCTCGCGCACCTCAAGATCGTTGAGAACACCGCGGGGGAATACGAGATCACCGGTGCCCTCGACACGGTGGCGGTGGCCGAGGTGCTGGCCTGGTTCGCCGCAGTGGACGGCCGGGTGACCGCGGTGAACACCCGGCGGCGCACGCTCGAGGACGTCTACCTCGCACTGACCGGCGGAGAGAGAGCGGGAGCCCGGCGATGAGCGGAACCTTCGCCCCGGCACCGGGCCGAGCGCCGATGCGTACGATCCTGGGCAGCCAGATCCGGATGGAGCTGCTGCTGACCGCGCGGCGCGGTGAGGCCGTGGTGCTCGCCATGGGCGTGCCGCTGCTGGTCCTGCTCGGTGCCGGCCTCACCCGGGCGACGAACGTACCGGGCGACGACCGTCTCGGCTTCGTCGTTCCCGGCGTGCTCGCGCTGACCGTCATGTCCACCGCGTTCACCGGCCAGGCCATCACGACCGGGTACGAGCGCGGCTACGGCGTACTCAAGCGGCTCGGCGCCTCCCCGCTCACCCGGCCCGGCCTGCTCTTCGCGAAGATCGCCGCGATCCTCGGCCTGCTCGTGCTGCAGCTGCTCGTGCTCGCTCTGGTCGGCGTCGCCGTGGGCTGGCGACCGCACCTGGCCGATCTGCCGTCCGCGTTGGGCGTCACGGTGCTGGCCGTGGCGGCGTACAGCGGGCTTGCGCTGCTGCTGGCGAGCGTGCTGCGCCCGGAGACGACCACCGCGGTGGCGACGCTGATCTACGTGTTGATGCTGGCCGCGGGCGGCATCATGTTCGCCGCGCCGGACCTCGGGACGGCCGGCTGGTTCCTGCTGCCGCTGGCCGCGCACGCGGAGGCGCTGCGCGACACGCTCACCCGGGACGTCCCCGTCCCCACGGTGATCTGGCTGAGCCTCGGGCTCTGGGCGGCCGTCTTCGTGACCGCGGCCGCCCGCGCCTTCAGGTGGGAGTAGCGCTCAGCGTTCCGAGAAGCGCTCGACGAAGGCGAGCGTGGTCTGGCACACCTGGAGCCAGCCACTGTCGATGGTGAGCGAGTGGCCGCGGCCGGGGATCTCGGCGAACTCGGTGACGCCGGTGTTCTTCTGCTGCTGCCGGTACGCCGCGTCCGCGATCGCGTGCGGCACCGTGTTGTCCTTCTGACCCGAGATGATCAGCAGCGGTCCCCGGTACGGGTTCTCCGTGTCGACCTTGGCCTCGGTCCACGGGTTCAGGTTGGCCGTGGCTGCCTGGAACAGCGGGGCGCCCGGGGCGGGCACGGCGAACTCCTCGTACAGCGCGTGCGCCTCCTCCTCGCTGACCGCGTTCGCGAACGCGTACCGGAACTGGTCGTACGTCAGCGGGATAGCCTTGTTCCGGTTTCCGGGCCTGCTGAGGACCGGCGCCGCGGCGCGCAGCGCCGAGACGGGCAGCGGCAGCACACCGCGGAACGGCGCCGCGTCGATGGCCACCGTCGCGTTGGACAGGCCGCGGCCGGCGAGGATCATCGCCAGCAGCCCGCCGAACGAATGGCCGATGACGGCAGGCTGCTTGTCCAACTTGCCGATGACCTCGGCGTAGTGGTCGGCCACCTGACCGACCGTCTTACCGGCGAACACCTCCGGGTGGGCCTTCGCCTCCGACACCGTCTCCGGATCGTCCGGCCAGCCCGGCGTGATCGGGGCGTACCCGGCCGCGCGGAACACGTCGGCCCAACGATCCCAGCTACTGGGCAGCAGCCAGAGGCCGTGGATGAAGACCACCGGGGTACGTCCGGAGGCGTTGACCTCCGCGATGTCGTCCAGGGTGTGTTGCGGGATCACAGACATGCGCAGACTCCTTCCGAACCGGTCAGGTGCACCGTCAACCTTGGCCCCGCCGGGTGGCCGGCGTCGCCGGCGATGTGACGTCCTTTCTTGGCGACCGCCGGGAAACCTCGCCGAACGGTAGAGATGGTCAGCCGGATGCTGGGCCCGTCTTCGGTCGATTCACACCTAAAAAAGCGATCCGCCGATAAGAGCGCGGTACGCCGGTTAGATTACAAAAGGCGCGACCTCAGGCCGGATCTGACCATCCGGTGTTCGCGCAGCTCAAGACCGGTTTTCCGGCACCCCGAGCCGCCCCGCTGGTGCGGTACCCGAACAGGCAAACCCGTCGCGAGACGGGGACGCAAAGCCAGGGGCCTCCCCGCTGGAGGCAGCCCAGCCGCCGAAGGAGTTAGGAAGAGAATGCGTTATCGACCAATCCAAGCGGCCTCGCGGGAGCGGGTGCCGTTCACGCTGTGGAGCCCTTCCCGGGCTCGAACAGTGCTCGCGGCAGTGGCCGCTTCGGCCGCGGCCCTCGTCCCGACCGTAATGATCGCGTCGCCGGCGCAGGCCGCGTCGTCCTACATCTCGATCTCGCCGACGACGGCCACCGTCGCCGAGGGGAACACCGCTTCATTCACCGTGACGTCTCTCGGCTCCAGCGCGAACGGCGCAGGCGGGACCTACACCACCAGCGTGACCGGCGGAACGGCGTCAGGCAGCGACTACGGGTCGATCTCCGGAGGATCGATTACCTGGACCCAGGGCGCCACCGCGACCGTGACGTTGCCAATCCTCGCCGACCAGGTGCTCGACTCGGGTGAAACGGTCACCATCCGGGTGGTCAACGCCAGCGACGCCACCGACTTCGTCGATGCGACGATCACCATCGCCGATGTCGGATTCACGCTGACCGCGCCTCCGGTGACCGAGACGGTCACTACCCCGGCGGTCGGCAACACCCCGGCCGTCCAGAAGACGGCTCGCGTCACCGCAACGCTCTCCGCGGCCGCCGCCTACGCGGTCACCATTCCACTGACGGTGGGCCAGAACGGTGACACCGCGGTCAACGGCTCGGGCGTCTCGAACGCCGCCTACCGTGACTACGACGCACCCGGCGGCTCGCCGTCGATCAGCATCCCGGCCGGGCAGACCAGCGGATATTTCGACATCACGCTGTTCGACGACGCCCTGGACGAGGAAGACACGCAGTACATCACGGTCGTCGCCCCCACCACTAACCGTGTCGGCGCCAGCCCGACCGGTACCGCGGGCAGCGGCGGGACCGTCCGGGTGAACATCACCGATGACGACGCCACGCCCACCGTCCAGATCGGCGGAGCCGGCGCTGTCACGGAGGGCAACGTTCTGGGCTTCCCGCTCACCCTCTCCGCCCCGTCGGAGCGCACCGCGAGCGTCAGCGTCAGCACGACGAACGGCGTCAACAGCGGAGACAACTACGGTGCGACGGCGCCCGGCGACTACACGGCGCTGAACGGCCAGACGGTGAGCATCCCGCCCTACGCCACGTCCGCCTCCGCGTTGGTCACGACGCTCACCGACAGCCTGGTGGAGGCGAGCCCGGAAAAGCTGACCGCGACGATCAGCAGCCCGGCGAATGCCACGCTGGGAGCGATGACCACAGCCGAAGGTGGCATCAACGACGCGAACGCCGCGCCAACGGTCGATGTGTCGACGTCGGCCACCACCCTGGCTCAGACCTCGTTCACCAACGAGGGAGCCACCGGTGAGTCCGAAAGGGCACTGACGCTCACGCTGAGTGGCACGTCGACGATTCCCGTACGAATCGACTACACCGTCGGCGGCGGTAGGGCGACGCTCGGCACCGACTACAAGGCGGCCAACGGCAGCGTCACGATCCCGGCCGGGTCGCTGACGGCGACGATCCCCGTCACGATCGTCGGCGACACGATCCACGAGCCCGGTGGCGAGACCTTCAACCTCACGATGTCCAGCCCGAACTCTTCGGTCAACTTCGCCGGGTCGACCACCAGGGCGTTCACCATCGCTGACGACGACACGACCGCGCCGTCGTACTCGGTCGCCGATGCCTCGGTTACGGAAGGCAACACCGGGACGACCATGGCACGTATCCCGCTGACGCTCAGCGGCGCGACCAACGCCGACGTCGTCTTCAACGTGGCCACCACCGCGGGCACCAACGCCGTGACGGGTGCCGTCGAGACCGGAGTCAACGCCGGCGTCACCTCCGGTGCCGACGACTACGACAACCCGTCGGTCGGTACCGTCACCGTCCCGGCCGGCAGCACCTCCGCCACCATCGAGATTCCGGTCAAGGGCGACACCGTGTACGAGAAGGACCAGACCTTCACGGTGAGCGCGACGCCGGTCGGCGGCAGCCAGGTCACCGGCACCTCCGCGGTGAACGCTACGGTGACGATCCTCAACGACGACGCCGCACCGAAGATGACCTTCAACGAGTCTTCCGGCACGGAGGGCACGACCATCCGAGCTCTCGGCACGATCGTCGGCGCCTCGGAGTACGCGTACTCGGTGGGCATCGCCTGGGCGGGTCAGGGAGCCGCACCGTCGGCGGCTTCGGCCGACGACTACAGCGCGTCGAACTCGATCAGCTCGCCGATCTCGGTTACGCGGGGTCAGACCGGTGCGCTGGGCAGCCCGATCGCCGACCTCTTCATCAACCAGGACACCATCGACGAGCCGATCGAGCAGCTGGCGGTCACGGCCACCGAGGTGACCGGCACGCTGACCGGGTTCGCGACGAGCACCGGGGTCTACAAGTTCAACGACGACCCGGGTGACCTGCCGCCGGCGGCCTCGATCCGGGACGAGACGATCGAGGAGAACGAAGGCTCGGTCGACGTCCACGTCGATCTGGCCTTTGCGGGTGACACGACCTCGACGACGCAGACCGTGACGATCCCGTACTCGACCGAGAACGGTACTGCCAAGGCCGGCGAGGACTACACCTACACGAAGGGCACGCTGTCCTTCGAACCGGGTGTCACGACTAAGACGATCAACGTGCCGATCACCGACGACAAGACCAAGGAAGGCGCGGAAACCTTCTCGGTCAAGCTCGGCACGCCCGGTCCCTCGGGTGCCTCGATCACGAAGGGCACCGGTGAGGTCACCATCCTCGCCAACGACAGCGGCTCGACGCCGTCTGAACCGGAGGAGCCCGAGGAGCCGCAGGAGCCCACCGAGCCCGGCGCTCCGTCCATCGACGCGCCCGCCAAGGTGGTCGGTGCGGTGGCGGTGACCGTCTCGGGCAAGGCCGACGCCAACACGACGGTCGAGCTATGGGGCGCTCCGATGGGCGACGACACCGACCTCAAGTGGATCGCCAACGTCGAGAGCGACGACGACGGCTACTACGAGTTCAAGCGGTGGATCGGCCAGGGCTACCGGTTCGTCACCCAGTCGCAGGAGATCAACTCCGAAGAGGTGACCGTCCAGGTCCAGCAGAACCCGGTCTTCGTGGCCAGCTCGCCGTCGCGTGGCATGCTCGGCCTGGCCGTGCAGGGCAACCCGCGCGGTGTCGGCCAGACGGTCATCGTCCAGCGCTGGATCGGTGGCAAGTGGGTCAACACCACCTGGCGAGGCGTCACCGGTAGCACCAACCAGTGGCGCACCACCGCGAAGGTCGCCTCCGGGACGACCGTGATCGTGCGGGCCTTCATCGCCGGCTACACACCGGACGGCCTCCTGCCCGGTTACTCGGCGGCCAAGAAGGTCACGATCAAGTAAGCACCATCTGACCCGACGAAGACGGGGGCGGCCACAAGGCCGCCCCCGTCGCTCATGTCCGGGGGTGGTAGAGGTTCCGGCGTGGCCGCTGCGCCGGATCAGTCCACGGCGGTGGCACGAACTCCGGCAACCCGTCTTCCCCGAGCCGCACCTGCCAGCCGGACTCCGGATCGTGCAGGACGCGATGGTGGTGGCGGCAGGCGAGCACCAGGTTGCCGAGGCTGGTGTCGCCGCCGTCCGCCCAGGACCGTAAATGGTGCGCGTCGCACCAGCGGGCAGGTCGATCGCAGTCAGGAAACGCGCAGCCACGGTCGCGGGCGACCAGGGCACGGCGCAGCGGGCCGGTGGCGAGGCGCCGGCTGCGGCCCACGTCGAGAACCTGGCCGGCGCCGCCGAGCACGATCGGAATTATCCGGGCGTCGCACGCGAGGCGGCGGGCGGTCGCCGCGGAGACGCGTTCCCCGGTGTCCATGACGGCCGCTCCGAGCTCGCGAGTGAGCGGGTCGAACGGAACCGTGACGACAACCTGAGGTGGTTCGCCTCCGTCGTGGGGCAGATCGCCAGTGCGCAGCGCGAGCCGGCAGATGTCGACGAGGGCGTCGGCGCGCCGCTGCGCTGGGCTGCGATCGTCATCGGGCCGTGGGACGCAGAGCGGGTGCAGAGCTGCGCCGACGATGGCGGCGTCCTCGACGGAGAGGGTGCCGGACACGCGAACCACGCCGTCCACCGGCATCGAGAGATTGAACGACCGTTTCGCGTGGGCGCGTGCTTCCTGCCGGCGCAGCGCCTCTTCCTCGGCCCGCTCGGCGATCTCCGGAGCGACGTGGGCGAGGATCCGCTCACCGAGCCGGCGCAATTGGTATGCCGGGAACCGACCGGCCATCTCGATCAGCATGGCCTCCGCCTCGGCTGCGATGCCGGGGCCGTCGGCGGGAAGATCGACGGCGGCGACGGCCGACGGGATGGCTTCGACCGCGGAGGTGATCACCGCGGCTTGCCGGATGTCCAGAGCGCCGTCCAGTAGTGCCTGCTCGACGGCGGGCCGTCGGAGCACTGCCGCGGCATGCTCGGACCATTCCTTGGCGACTTGCGGATCCACCAGCAGCTCGCTGCGCAGCCAGCCCGTCACCGAGCGATGGCCCAGCGCTGCGGGAATCTCCCGGGACGCGGCCTGGTGGACAAGCCGTAATCGCAGCACGGCGGCGGCTTGCTCAAGTCGGTGCGCCGCGTGCAGGCAGCCGATCACCTCGGTCTCGCTCAGAGACCACAGCGGCGACGCGGCGAGCTTCGCCGCGTCCTCACCCAGTTGCCGTACGACCTCAATCACGCCGCCAAGGATCGAACATCTGTACGACACTTTGAGCGCGTCGCACGGGCTCTTATGACCACTTGTGCGTGAGCTGCCGACCAGGACGAATCGGTAGCGGCATTGAAGGGCACGGAGGAACAGAGCGGAGGGGTCATCGCGCTGCGGGTATAGCGGCCGAGGCGAACGCCAGCTCGTTGTGCTGCGGCGGGGCCATTCGCAGCCGGAAGCCGCGGAGGCCGCACCGGCTCACGCACCCCGGCCACGACAGGTTTTGGGGCGGGAATGACCCACGGAGGGATCAAGCCTGACCGCCCGGAGTGGGGCATTCCCGCCCCAAAACCCACCAGGCACAAAGCCGGAGGAAGAATCAATCCACCTCAGCAACCGCCTGGGCGAACTGCGCCGAATACAACCGGGCGTACGCCCCGTCCGCAGCCAGCAGCGACTCGTGCGACCCCTGCTCCACGATGGCCCCGTTCTCCATCACCAGGATCACGTCGGCGTCCCGGATGGTCGACAGCCGGTGCGCGATGACGAAGCTGGTCCGCCCGGCCCGCAGCGAGCTCATGGCCCGCTGGATCAGCACCTCGGTGCGGGTGTCGACCGAGCTGGTCGCCTCGTCGAGGATCAGGATGCTCGGCTCGGCGAGGAACGCCCGGGCGATGGTGATCAGCTGCTTCTGGCCGGCGCTGACGTTCGAGCCCTCCTCGTCGATCACGGTGTCGTAGCCGTCCGGCAGGGTGCGGACGAACGCGTCGACGTGCGCGGCCTCGGCGGCGCGCTGCACCGCCGCCGGGTCGAACGTGTCGGCGCCGTACGCGATGTTCTCGGCGATCGTCCCGCCGAACAGCCAGGTGTCCTGCAGCACCATGCCGATCTCCTCGCGGAGTTGCGAGCGCGGCATCGTGGTGATGTCCGTCCCGTCCAGGGTGATCCGTCCCGCGTCCACGTCGTAGAACCGCATCAGCAGGTTGACCAGCGTGGTCTTGCCGGCGCCGGTGGGCCCGACGATCGCCACGGTCTGTCCGGGCTCGACCGTCAGCGACAGGTCGTCGATCAGCGGCTTGTCCAGCAGGTACCGGAAGGAGACGTGCTCGAACGCGACCCGCCCGCGCACCCGGCCCAGCTCGGCATGGGGCGGCTCGGGGGACTGTTCCGGCGCGTCCAGCAGGGCGAACACCCGCTCGGCCGAGGCGACGCCGGACTGTACCAGGTTGGCCATGCTGGCGACCTGGGTGAGCGGCTGGCTGAACTGCCGGGAGTACTGGATGAACGCCTGCACGTCGCCGAGCGACAGCGACCCCGACGCCACCCGCAGGCCGCCCACGACGGCGACCAGCACGTAGTTGAGGTTGCTGATGAACATCATCGCGGGCTGGATCAGCCCCGAGATGAACTGGGCGCGGAAGCTGGACGCGTACAGCCGCTCGTTGTGGTCCTGGAAGGTCCGCTCCGCCTCGGCCTGCCGGCCGAAGACCTTGACCAGCGAGTGGCCGGTGAACATCTCCTCGATGTGCCCGTTGAGCTTGCCGGTCGTGGCCCACTGGGCGACGAAGTTGGGCTGCGACCGCTTGCCGATCCGCATCGTGACGAGGACCGACACCGGCACGGTGAGCAGGGCGATCAGGGCGAGCAGCGGGGAGATCCAGAGCATGAAGCCCAGTACGCCGACGATCGTCAGCAGCGCGGTGATCATCTGGGCGAAGGACTGCTGGAGCGTCTGGGCGATGTTGTCGGTGTCGTTGGTGGCCCGGCTGAGCACCTCCCCGCGGGGTTGCCGGTCGAAGTAGGACAGCGGCAGCCGGGACAGCTTGGCCTCGACATCCCGGCGCAGGCCGAACACCGCGGTCTGCACGACCTGCGCGGTGAGCCGGCCCTGGAGGACGCCGAAGAGCCAGGCGCACAGGTACACCGCGACGATCCAGCCGAGCAGGTGGGCCAGGCGGGTGAAGTCGATGCCCTGCCCGGGCGTGAAGTCGACGGCGGAGAGCAGGTCGGCCCGGGTGTTCTCGCCCCGGGCGCGCAACTGCTCGACCGCCTGCTCCTTGCTGACGCCGGCGGGCAACGACTTGCCGACGAAGCCGCCGAAGATGATGTCGGTGGCGCGGCCGAGCAGCAGCGGGCCGAGCACGGAGAGGAACACGCTCGCGACACCGAAGGCGAGCACGACGCCGACGTACACCCGCTGCGGCTTGAGCAGGCCCAGCAGGCGCCGGGTCGAGCCCTTGAAGTCCTGCAGCTTCTCGGCCGGCGCGCCGGCCATCATCATGCGGACGGCCGGCGGGCCGCCCATGGGCGGCCCGGGCCGCCGAACAGGACTGGTCATGCGGCTGCCTCCTGCTCGGTGAGCTGCGAGAGGACGATCTCCCGGTACGTCTCGTTGGTGGCCATGAGTTCCAGGTGCGTGCCGGTGCCGGCCACCCGGCCGTCGTCGAGGACGATGATCCGGTCGGCGTCGCGGATGGTGCTGACCCGCTGCCCGACGATCACCACGGTCGCGTCCGCGGTGTACCGGGCCAGTTCGGCCCGCAGCGCCGCGTCGGTGGCGTAGTCGAGGGCCGAGAAGGAGTCGTCGAAGAGGTAGATCTCGGGCCGGTGCACCAGGGCCCGGGCGATGGCGAGCCGCTGCCGCTGGCCGCCGGAGACGTTGGTGCCGCCCTGGGCGATCGGGGCCTCGAGGCCGCCCTCCATCTGTTCCACGAAGTCGCGGGCCTGGGCCACCTCGAGCGCGGTCCAGAGCTCCTCGTCGGTGGCGTCCGGATTGCCGTACCGCAGGTTCGACGCGACGGTGCCGGTGAACAGGTAGGGCCGCTGCGGGACCAGACCGACCGTACGGGAGAGCAGGTCCGGATCGAGGTCGCGGACGTCGACCCCGTCGACCAGCACCGCGCCCTCGGTCGCGTCGAAGAGCCGGGGGATCAGGTTGAGCAGGGTGGTCTTGCCGCTGCCCGTGCTGCCGATGATCGCGGTCACCTCCCCCGGCCGGGCGACGAGCGCGACGTCGCAGAGCACCGGTGCCTCGGCGCCGGGGTAGCGGAAGCCGACGTCGCGCAGTTCCAGGTTGCCGTGCCGGCTCAGCGTGGTCACCGGCGCCACCGGCGGCGTGACGCTGGATGCCGTGCCCAGCACCTCGTCGATGCGCTCGGCACAGACCTCGGCGCGGGGAATCATGACGAACATGAAGGTCGCCATCATGATCGACATGAGGATCTGCATCAGGTAGCTGAGGAACGCGGTGAGCGCGCCGACCTGCATGGCGCCGGAGTCGATCCGGTGCCCGCCGAACCAGAGCACGGCCACGCTGGACACGTTCACGATCAGCATGACGGTCGGGAACATCAGCGCCATCAGCCGGCCGACGCGCAGCGAGACGTCGGTGAGCTCGTCGTTCGCCGTTGCGTACCGGCCCTGTTCCCGGTCGTCCCGGACGAAGGCCCGGATCACCCGGATGCCGGTGATCTGCTCCCGCATCACCTGGTTGATCCGGTCGATGCGCTTCTGCATCGACCGGAACAGCGGCCGCATCCGGGTGATGATCAGGGCGACCGTGATGATCAGCACCGGCACGATCACGAGCAGCAGCGCGGAGAGCGGCACGTCCTGGCGCAGCGCCAGCACGATCCCGCCCACGCACATGATCGGCGCGGAGACCATCAGGGTGAAGGTGAGCAGGACCAGCATCTGGATCTGCTGGACGTCGTTGGTGGTCCGGGTGATCAGCGACGGGGCGCCGAACTGGCCCACCTCGCGGGCGGAGAACGTCTGCACCCGGGCGAAGATCGAGGCGCGGACGTCGCGGCCGACGGCCATCGCGGTCCGCGCCGCGTAGTACACCGCGACGATCTGGGTGGCGATCTGCAGCAGCGTGACGCCGAGCATTCCGGCGCCGACCCGCATGACGTACCCGGTGTCACCCCGCACCACTCCGTTGTCGATGATGTCGGCGTTGAGCGTGGGCAGGTAGAGCGTCGCGAGAGTCTGGACGAACTGGAACAGGACGAGCAGGGTGATCTCGGTCCGGTACGGACCGAGGTGCGCGCGCAGCAGCCGGATCAACACGGGATGAGCACTCCGTCGAGCAGAAGGGACACGGTCTCGGCGGCGCTGAAGCCGTCCGGGTCGCCGAACGGCCCGTAGGTGTTGGCGCCGCAGAACAGCAGCAACAACCGCGCCACCGCGCCGGGCGAGCGGCGCAGCGACGCCGCGTCCGGCGCGATCACGTCGGCCAGGGCGGCCTGCAGCCGCTCGCGGTTCACCGCCATCCGCTCGCGCGTCTCCGGATCGCTGTGGCCCGCGATGATCAACCGGCGGGCGGCGGTCATCAACGCGGCGTTCTCCGCGAACCGGCCGTGCACGAGCTCCGTCGCCCGGACGAGCCGCTCGCGCAGCGGGGCCGAACGATCGATGGCGGCGAGCCCGTCGAGCGTGGGACCGGGATCCAGCGCCTTGATCACCGAGCACACCACGAGCGAGGTCTTGCTCTCGAAGACGCCGAAGATCGTGCCCTCGGCCACCCCGGCGGCCTGTGCGATCTGCCGTGTGCTGACGTCGAGGCCGTGCTCGTACAGCAGCGGGATGGTGGCCTCGATCAGCGCCGCGCGGCGCTCCTCGGGGGCCAGGGCCGGAACTCGCCGGCGTCGGTTCTCCACCCCGCGACAATAACTGAGCGAGTACTCACTCAGCCACTGACTTTTTGTCATGGACGTCCGCTCAGGAACGGTGCGCCTCGGTCGATGATCCGCCCATGCGGGACGAGGTGCTGGATGATCACGCCGCGGAGTACTGGGCGCGCCAGCTGCGCATCGGCTCCGCGATCGCCGCCGTCATCACCGCGATCGGCGGCGTACGGATCGCGCTGGACTGGCCGCCCGCCACCCGGTGGTGGCTGGCGCCGGTCGCCCTCGCGGTGCTCGTCCAGCTCGCCGCCCTGCCGTTGCCGTGGGTGCGCATCGTCCGGCGGCCGGGCGCGCGCCGCTGGCTGCCGCTCTGGTGGTTCGGTGAACTGCCGGTCATGGCGCTGTTCGGGCTCGCCGACCCGGACGGCTATCTGCTCTACCTCCCCGCGGCCATGCTCCTGCTGGTCACCTCGGCCGGGCTGTGGAGCCCGCCGATCGTGGTCCTGCTCGGCGGGCTGGCGGTGGGCGGCTTCGGCGTCCTGCTGCCCCCGCAGGCCGGCACGGATCCGGCGACCACGTCCTTCGTCCTGGCGATGATGGCCTGCCTGGTGGGCCTCACCGCGATCTCCGCGCGGGGCCGGCGCCGCCTCGACGACCGCCGGCGCTCCGCCGAGCAGCGGGTCGAGACGCTGCTCGAGGCGTCCGCCGACGCCGTCCTCGCGGTCGGACCGGACGGCCTGCTCAAATACGTCAGCCCGTCGGTGCGCCAGCTGCTCGGCTACGACGCCGCGGACCTGCTCGGGGGCCGCCTGGACGAGGTCGTGCACCCGGACCGGCTGGCCGGGGTGCGGGACTGGATCGCCGCGCTGCTGCGTGCCCCGGACGGGCATACCGAGCGCATCGAGACCCGGCTGCGGGCGGCCGACGGGCGGTGGGTGTACGTCGACGTGATCGCCACCAACTGGCTGGGCGACGACGACCTGCAGGCCGCCGTCGTCAGCCTGCGCGACAACAGCGCCCGGCGCGCGCTCGAAGATCAGCTCAGCCGCCAGGCCTTCACCGACTCGCTCACCGGGATGCCGAACCGGGCGCTGTTCCGCCGGCGGCTGGAGGAGGCCGTCGCCGAGCGCGGCAGCGCCCCGGTCACCGTGCTGCTGCTCGACCTCGACGACTTCAAGCTGGTCAACGACGACCTGGGGCACAGCGTCGGCGACGAGTTGCTCACCGCCATCGCCGAGCGGCTGCGCGCGCAGGTACGGCCCGGGGACACGCTGGCCCGGCTCGGCGGGGACGAGTTCGCCGTCCTGCTGCGCGACCTGGCGGCGGAGGACACGGCCGGCCTCGCCGAGCGCCTGCTGGACGCCGCCCGCCGGCCGATCCGGCTGGCCAGCCGGGACGTCACGTGTTCACTGAGCATCGGGATCGCCACCGCCGCGGGCGGTGCGGCCGACGACGGGATCTCGGCCGAGCAGCTGCTCGGCAACGCCGACCTGGCCATGTACGCGGCCAAGCGGGACGGCCGCAACGGGTACGCGATCTTCGACCCGACGATGACGCTGTCCGTGCTCGAGGAGGCGCAGCAGCGCGCGGATCTCGAGCAGGCCCTGGAGCATGACGAGTTCCGCGTCCTCTACCAGCCGGTGGTGGACATGGCGACGCAGCGCCTGACCGCGGTCGAGGCGCTGGTCCGCTGGGAGCACCCGAGGGACGGGCTGATCGGCCCGTACCAGTTCATCGCCAACGCCGAGGCGAACGGCCTGATCGTGCCGCTCGGCCGCTGGGTGTTGCGCCAGGCGTGCCTCCAGCTGGCCCGTTGGCGGGCCGAGACGCCGGCTGCGGCCGGCCTGAAGATGAACGTCAACCTCTCCGCCCGCCAGTTCCAGTACGCGGGCCTGGTCGACGACGTGGCCGGCGCGCTCGCCGCCGCCGGTCTGGATCCCGGTTCGCTGACCCTGGAGATCACCGAGTCGATGCTGATGACCGACATCGAGGCGGCCAAGGAGACGCTGCGGGCGCTGCGCCGGCTCGGGGTGCGGCTGGCGATCGACGACTTCGGCACCGGGTACTCGTCGCTGAGCTACCTCAAGCAGCTCCCGGTGGACATCATCAAGATCGACAAGACCTTCGTCGACGACGTGCACCTCGACGAGGACGACGTCGCCCTGGTCGACGCGGTGGCCGGGCTCGGCCAGGCGCTGAAGATGCAGACCGTGGCCGAGGGCATCGAGACCGACGCCCAGTGGGCCACGCTGCGCCGGCTGGGCATCGACCACGGGCAGGGCTACCTGTTCGGCCGGCCGGCCGGCGCGCAGCAGATCGCCGGGCTGCTGGCGGGTCCGGCCGGGCAGGCCGCCTGAACCGGAGCGGCACCGGCACCGTGTACTGGGTGGCAGGTCCGTCCCGTGGTAAGGATCCTCCCGTGTCTCTGCTCAAGCACGCGCGCCCGGCCGGCCGGGTGGCGGTCACCACGCTCGCCGCCCTGCTGGTGTTCCTCGCCCTGGTGCTGCCCGACCAGATCACCCGGCTGCCGCCGGGCAACTTCCCGCTCAACGCGCTGGTCCGCATCCCGATCGAGGCGCTGGTCGCCGCGGCCGCGCTGCTCGCCCTGCCGGAGCGCGGCCGCCGGATGCTGGCCACCGTGCTCGGCGTCGTACTCGGGCTGCTCACCGCCGTCAAGATCGTGGACATCGGCTTCTTCGCCGTGCTGGCCCGCGAGTTCGATCCGGTGAACGACTGGACCCTCTTCGCCGACGGCTACCGCTTCCTCAAGGACGCGATCGGCGCGGCGGGCGCGTTCGGCGTCGCGGCCGGCGCCGTCCTGCTCTCGGTGGCCGTCCCGCTCCTGCTGACGCTGTCCGTGCGCCGGCTCGCCCGCCAGCTCGCGGCGCATGCCGGGCCCACCCGGCACGCCGTCTTCGCCTTCTCCGCGGCCTGGATCGTGCTCGCCGTCCTCGGCGTCCAGATCGTCGGCGGCATACCGGTCGCCGCGCAGAGCGCCGCCGAGCTCGCCCGGGACACCGCACTCAAGATCCCGCAGGACATCGCCGACCGCCAGGCGTTCGACGCGGAGGTGCGGGCCGACGCCTTCCGCGACGAGCCGGGCGACCGGCTGCTCACCGCGCTGCGCGGCAAGGACGTGATCTTCGCGTTCGTGGAGAGCTACGGCCGCGACGCGCTGGAGAACGCCGAATTCAACGCCCCGGTGCGCGGCCGGCTCGCGGCGGACGACGCCAGGCTGAAGCGGGCCGGCTTCGCCGCCCGCAGCGGCTTCCTCACCTCGCCCACCTTCGGCGGGAGCAGCTGGCTCGCCCATTCGACGTTGCTGTCCGGCCTGTGGATCGACAGCCAGCAGCGGTATCGCCGGCTGGTCTCCGGCGACCGGCTCACCCTGACCCGGACGTTCCGGCGGGCCGGCTTCCGCACCGTCGGGTTCGAGCCGGGCGTCACGTACGCGTGGCCGGAAGCGGACTTCTACGGCTACGACAAGGTGTGGGACTCGCACACGATCGGCTATCACGGTCCCGCTTTCAGCTGGTCACCCATGCCGGACCAGTTTGTCCTGGGACGGTTCCAGAACCTCGAGTACGGCGTGCGCGGCCGCGGCCCGCTGCTCGCCGAGATCGCGCTGACGTCGAGCCACACCCCGTGGGCGCCGGTGCCGGCCACGCTCGGCTGGGACGAGCTCGGCGACGGTTCGGTCTACGGCCCGATGGTCCGGGCCGCGCCGAGCGCGCAGACCGTCTGGCGGGACACCCATCGCATCCGGCTGGAGTACGCGCGCTCCATCGCCTACTCCGTGGACACCCTGATCTCGTACGTGCAGCGGTACGCCGGCGACAACCTGGTGCTGGTGTTCCTCGGCGACCACCAGCCGGCGTCGGTGGTGGTGGGCCCGAACGCGACCCGGGACGTGCCGATCTCGATCGTCGCCAAGGACCCCGCGGTCTTCGACCGGATCGCCCGCTGGGGCTGGACCGACGGGCTCATCCCGGCGCCCGGCGCTCCGGTGTGGCCGATGAGCGCCTTCCGGGACCGCTTCCTGACCGCGTTCGGTCCCGGCCGGGAATCGCGCTGAGGTGGCGCCCGGCGAGCCGAAGTTGACCCACCGGCGGGAGGACGGCCGGCAGGTACCGCTGCTCGTGTGGCGGTTCCCCACCCCGCTGCTCGCCATCTCGTCGGCGGTGCACGGCGGCGGCATCGGCGAGTGCCACTGGGTCGTCAACGCCACCGTGCCGATGTCCTACGACCGCGAGGACCCGGCCGCCCATCTCGCCGAGATCGCCGCCGGCCGCGGCCTGGCCGGCCGCGGCGTGGGCCTGCTCACCGGGGTCGACGTGGCCGACGTGGTGACCGCGCGGGCCGGCGGGGTGCGGCTGTGGGCGACCGTGGGTCTGGGCGCTCCGATCCAGGCCGCGGAGGAGGAGGAGACACCGGCCGCGCCGCCCGCGGGCACCGTCAACGTCGTCGCCTGGGTGCCGCGGCGGCTGAGCGAGGGCGCCCTGGTCAACGCGGTGGCCACCATCACCGAGGCCAAAGTGCAGGGCATCCGCGACCTCGGCCTGGCCGCCACCGGCACGGCCACCGACGCCGTCTGCGTGCTCTGCCCCGCCGAGGAAACGGCCGGCGGTCCGGCCGCGGCGTACGCCGGGCCGCGCTCCCGGTGGGGCGAGCCGCTCGCCCGCGCCGCCTTCCGGGCGGTCCGGCAGGGCGGCGCGGCCAACCTCGCCGGCACGCAGTCCTGGTCGGACCGGCAGGCTCAGGGATAGGTGAGCTCCCCGGCCTCGATCGGCGCGGCGACCCGGTTCTCCGGCGGGGCGAGCGGGCACAGCCACGCGTCGTCGTACGCGCAGGAGGGGTTGTAGAGGTAGTTGAAGTCGAGCCGTACGCGGTCACCGCCCAGCGGCTGGACCCCGCGCCCGTGCGTGCCCTTCACCGTGTCGGTGAGGTAGCGGCCGCCGCCGTACGTCTGCCGGCCGCAGGTCCCGTCCCGCACCGGCAGGAACAAGCCGCCGCCGTAGGCGGCGATCCACCACAGGGAGAGCTCGCCGTACGGCGTCTCGAGCAGGCCCACCCGGTCGTAGTGCACGACACCGTCCGGTCCGCCCGTGTCGATGTCGACGGCACCGGCCGCCGGCCGAAGCGCCACCTCGACGACGGCGTCCTCGTTGGGCGGGAAGTAGCGCAGCCCGGCGAACGCCGGCCGCCGCGCCGCGGGGATCGCGGACTGCGGGTGGGTCGCGAACAGCTCGTCGCGGTCGGCGCGGAATTCGGCGAGGCCGGTGTCCGCCAGGTACATCCGGGCGACGGCGGCGCGGTAGTCGGTCAGCTCCAGTGGCTCCATGTGAGCACGCTAGCCCGACGGGTACGCGGTGGCCTCCGTCGCCTTGAGGCTCGCCCACACTTCCCGGCCCGGCTCCAGGTGCAGCTGCACCGCGGCGCTGGGCGTGACGTCCGCGGCGACGGCGATCGGCCCGGCGAGCTCGATCCGCAGGGCGTCACCGTGCCGGGCCACCGAGGTCACCGTGGCCGGCCACGTGTTACGCGGGCTGCCCTCCGGGCGGGCGGCGTAGAGCGCCACGGCCGCTGGCGCGAACGCGACGAAGACCTCGCCCTGCTGCGGGGTGGAAGTGACGAGCGGGAAGCCACCCGGCAGCAGCACCGTCGTGCCCTCGGCCCGGCCCCGGTAGAGGTTCAGGCCGACGAGCCGCGCGACGTAGTCGGTACGCGGCCGGGCCGTGATCGTCGCGGCGTCCCCGGTCTGTACGATCCGGCCGTGCTCGACGATCACCAGGCGGTCGGCGAGCATGAGCGCGTCCAGCGGATCGTGGGTGACCAGCACGGTGGCGCCCGGGAAGGACGCCAGATGGCCGCGCAGCTGGGCGCGGGTGTCCAGCCGGGTGCGGGCGTCCAGCGCCGCGAGCGGTTCGTCCAGCAGCAGCAGGCGCGGCTCGACGGCGAGCGCCCGGGCCAGCGCCACCCGCTGCGCCTGGCCACCGGAGAGCTCGCGCGGCTTCGCGCCCACGTGCTCGGCCAGGCCGACCCGGTCCAGCCACTGCCGGGCCCGCTCGCGAGCCGGCTTGCGGGGCACGCGCCGGCACCGCGGCCCGAACGCGACGTTGTCCAGCGCCGTCAGGTGCGGGAAGAGCAGGTAGTCCTGGAACACCACGCCGATGCGGCGCAGCTCGGTCGGGGTCGCGTCGAGGCGCGCACCGCCCAGCGTGACGTGGCCGTCGTCCAGCGGGATCAGGCCGGCCAGCGCGCGCAGCGCGGTGGTCTTGCCGGCACCGTTCGGCCCGAGCAGCGCGACCACCTCGCCGGCCGCCGCGGTCAGCTCGATGTCGAGCGTGAAGCCCGGCCGGCGGACCACGAGCCGGGCGTCGAGGCTCATTGCGTCACCCACCGCTCGCGGAGCAGGGCGAGGATCGCCACCGACACCACGAGCAGCAGCATGCTGAGCACGATCGCGGCGTCCAGGTCCTGTTCCAGTGCCAGGTAGACGGCGAGCGGCATGGTCTGGGTGCGACCCGGGAAGTTCCCGGCGAAGGTGATCGTGGCGCCGAACTCGCCGAGCGCCCGCGCCCAGCACAGCACGCCGCCGGCCGCCACGCCCGGCGCGATCAGGGGCAGGGTCACCCGGCGGAACGCCGTCCAACGGGTCGCGCCCAGCGTCGCCGCGGCCTCCTCGTAACGGGCGTCGGCGCCGCGCAGCGCGCCCTCCACGCTGATCACCAGGAACGGCATCGCGACGAACGCCTCGGCCACCACCACGCCGGCCGTGGTGAACGGCAGGCTCACCCCGAAGGTCGCGTCCAGCCAGCCGCCGACCAGCCCGCGCCGGCCGAACACCAGCAGCAGCGCCACGCCGCCGACCACCGGCGGCAGCACCAGCGGCACGGCGACCAGGGCGCGCACCAGGCGGCGGCCGGGAAACGCCGTGCGGGCCAGGACCCAGGCCAGCGGTACGCCCAGCAGCAGGCACACCGCGGTGGCCACCGTCGCGGTCACCAGCGACAACCGCAGCGCGGCCAGGATACCCGGCTCGGCGAGCCGGGCCGGCAGCGCCGACCAGGGAGTGCGGACCAGAAGGCCGGCGAGCGGCAGGACGAGGAACGCCAGCCCGGCCGCCGCGGGGACCGCCAGGGCCGCGGGGATCCGGAAGCGATGCCGGCTCAGGGCCTCTGGAACCCTGCGTCGGTGAGCACCGCGAGTTCGGGCTCGGTGCGCACGAACGCCACGAAGGCCGCGGCGGCCGCCGGGTTGGGTGCGTTCTTCAGGGCGACGATCGGATAGTCGTTGATCGCGCCGGCCGACTCGGGGAACTCCACGCCTTCGACGTCGGCCGCGGCGGCCTTCGCGTCGGTGCGATAGACCAGCGCCGCGTCCACCTCGCCGAGCTTCACCTTGGCGAGTGCCGCCTTGACGTCCTGCTCCTGGGTGACCGGGGTGAGCTTCACCCCGGCCGCGTCGAGAGCCTTCTCGGCGGCGGCGCCGCACGGTACCTGCGGGGCGCAGAGCGCCACCTTCAGGCCGGGCGCGGTGAGGTCGGCCAGGGCGCGCACGCCCTTCGGGTTGCCCTTGGCCACCGCGATCACCAGCTGGTTGCGGACGAAGACGACCGGGTCGCCGGCCGCGTCCCCGGCCTCGGTAACGGTTTTCATCGTGGCCGGGCTGGCCGCCGCGAACACGTCGGCCGGCGCGCCCGCGGTGATCTGCTGGGCGAGGGCGGAGCTCCCACCGTACGAGAAGGTGACCTCGACCCCGGGATGGGCCGCCTCGAAGTCCTCGCCGATCCGGTCGAACGACTCCGTCAGCGACGCGCCGGCCAGCACCGTCAGCGGGCCGCTCAGGCCCGTGCCGGAGCTCGCGCCCGGCGCGGCCGAACCGGACCCCGTGTCGCCACCGCCGCACCCCGCCGTCGCCAGAACGGCGGCCGCCGCCAGCCCGGTCAGGATCTTCCTCATCCGTCGTCCCCTCGCTCGACCACGACCGTGGTGGATTTGATCACGGCGACCGCCGTGGACCCGACCTCCAGGCCCAGCTCGTCGACCGCCTCCCGGCTCATCAGCGACACCACCCGGAACGGCCCCGCCTGGATGTCGACCTGCGCCATCACCCGATCGCGGACGATCGCGGTGATGATGCCGCGCAGCCGGTTGCGCGCCGAGGACCGGTGCGCGCCCGGATCGGGATCGTCGGCCATCGAGCGGGCGAACGCGGCCAGGTCCGGCCCGGAGATGCTGCGATGGCCGTGCTGATCGCGGCAGGCGGTGAGCCGGCCCGCGTCGACCCAGCGGCGCACCGTGTCGACGCTGACGCCGAGCAGGTCGGCCGCCTCCCCGATGCGATAGGTCGCCACGGCGATCACTTTAGGGCCGCAGATGCGAGGAGAGGAAGCCCGGACGGCTCGCAGATGCGGAAGCGTTGCAGAGGACATTCCGCCAGCGCATGCTGGGTGCGTGCCGGAACGGATCGCCGAGGTCACCGCCTTTCTCGCCGAGGTGCTCGCCCCCCGGGCCCCGCTCACCGTGATCGTCGACGGCGGCGACCACGGCGCCGCCGCGAACTTCGCCGCCCGGCTCGCCGCCGCCTTCCCGCCCTCGGCGCGTGCTTGGAGCGTCGACGCCGTGCTCGGCCTCACCGGCCCGGCCGGCGGCGCCTTCGACTCCGCGCTGAACGTCCTCGAACCGGCCGCCGACCGGGTGATCGTCTACCTGCGCACCGGGCCGCGTGCCCGGCTCGGCAACGGCGAGGGCGAGCGCCGCGCCCAGGTGGTGATCGACCACCACGATCCGCAGTGGCCGGTGATCCGGCACGTCCATCCGGAGCTCGCCGCCCCCGAGCGGTGGTACCTGGCCGAGAGCCGGGCCTTCTTCGGGGTGCGGGCCGGTTCCTGGGACGAGAAGTTCGGCGAGGACCTGCCGTCGTACGCCATGGCGGTGCAGGCCGCGGCGGTGCGGCCCGGCCAGGTCGCCCTCGACGTCGGCTGCGGCACCGGGCGGGCGCTGCCCGCCTTGGCCGCCGCCGTAGGCGCTAGCGGCGTGGTGCTCGGGCTGGACCTGACACCGGCCATGCTCGGCGAGGCGCGGCGCAAGGGCCGGGATCGCCGCGCGACCCTGGTGCTCGCCGACGCGCGGCATCTACCGGTGGCGGCGGCCTCGGCCGACGTCGTGTTCGCCGCCGGGCTGATCCAGCATCTGCCCGACCCCGGCGCCGGGCTGGCGGAACTGGCCCGGGTGACCCGCCCGGGCGGCCGGCTGGTGCTGTTCCATCCGTCGGGCCGGGCGACGCTGGCGGCCCGGCACGGGCGTACGGTCCGCACGGACGAGCCGCTGAACGAGCCGAACCTGCGGCCGCTGCTGGCGGCCACCGGCTGGTCCCTCACCCGGTACGAGGATCCGGACGGCCACTTCCTGGCGCTGGCGGGCCGCCGGTAGGGGTCAGACGGTCAGCGGCTGCCCGCGGGCCGCGGAATCGCCGAAGGTGCGGTAGCGGCGCAGCGCCAGGAACAGCCAGCCGAGGCTGAGCACCGCCAGGACGAGGAACGCGACCAGGCCGGGAAACGTGTCCCAGCAGGTGTGCAGGACCACCGCGCCGGCGAAGGTGCCCAGGAAGGCCAGGAACCGGCGCCCGGTCGGGCCGGCGATGAACGCCCAGAGCGCGCCGGCGGTCAGGCCGGTCCAGGCGGTGTGCCCGGCCGGCGACGTGAGACCGCGCAGGAACAGCGTCTGCTCGACGGCGCCGATGTTGCCGTTCGAGGAGAGCAGCGCGGTGAACGCGTACCCCATGGTCTCGAGCGCGGCGAAGCCCATGCCCGACGCGACCCCGATGATCAGGCCGTCCGACGGGAGGCGGCGCTCGTGCCGGCGGAGCACCGCGAACAGCAGCACCACCGGCACGATGAGCTTCGCCGCCTCCTCGATGATCGCGACCAGGACCAGCGGCAGCATGCCGAGGCCGCGCAGGGTGTCGTACTCCAGCGTGCCGGCCACCACGATGCCGATCACGCCACCGAAGAACGCGGCCACCACCAGCGCCGAGGCCGGCACCTGCCAGCGCCCCGTGCGGGCCTGGGCGAAGGTCAGGAAGGCCAGCGGCACGACGGTGGCGCCGAGCAGGATGAGGGCCGGCACGAAGTTCGGGTTCTGCGTGTGTACCAGGGTCCGCAGCACGATGAAGTACAGGATCAGCCCGATGACCAGGACACCGAGCCACGCCCAACGGCGCGAGCGAGCAGGCATGGACGAAAGTCTTTTGCCCGGCACGGCGTCCGTCAATGCGCGACGGCCAGCACCGGCTCGGTGGTCTCCACCGGCAGCCGCTGCGGCCGGACGACGAGCCACAGCACCAGGTTGGCGGCGAGGGTGCCGCCGGCCACCACGATCGCCATCGCGACCGCGCCCACGCCGAGCACGCCCACCAGCGGCGCGGCCAGCGCGCCGACGCCGAACTGCACGGCGCCCAGCAGGGCGGCGGCGGTACCGGCGGCCTCGCCGTGCCGGGACAGGGCGAGCGCCGGCGCGTTCGGCAGCGCCAGGCCGCCCGCGGTCAACACGATCCACAGCGGGACGACGACGCCGAGCAGCCCGCCGAGCCCGGTGCTGGCCATGACCAGCAGGACCAGGGCGGCCGCGAGACCGGTGAGCAGCGAGCCGGTCAGGATCTGGCCCGGTGTCCAGCGGCGCAGCAGCCGCACGTTGACCTGGGTGGCCGCGATCAGGCCGATCGCCCCGCCCGCGAAGAGCAGGGCGAACTGCTGCTCGTTCAGGCCGTACTCCTGCTGGAAGACGAACGAGGAACCGCTCACGTACGCGAACAGCGCCGCCATCGCGAGGCCGGCCACCAGGATCAGCCCGACGTAGGTACGGTCGGTGAGCAGTCGTGCGTAGTCGCGGAGGGTGCCGAGGGCACCGCCGTTGCGGCGGCGCTCGGCCGGCAGCGTCTCGGGCAGTGCGAGCGCGGTGGCCGCCATCATCATGACGCCGGCGACGGTGAGCACCACGAAGACGCCCCGCCAGGACGTCCAGGTCACGGTGAGCCCGCCGATGGTCGGCGCGAGGATCGGCGCGACGCCGATGACCAGCATGAGCCGGGAGAGGAGCCGGGCCGCGGCGAGGCCGCTGAACAGGTCGCGGACGATCGCCATCGCGACCACGGAAGCCGCCGCGGCGCCGATGCCCTGCAGCACGCGCAGGCTGCCCAGGACGGCGAGGTTGGGCGCCAGCACACAGAGGACCGAGGCCAGCACGTGCACGCCGACGCCGGCGAGCAGCGGCGCCCGGCGGCCGAACGCGTCCGAGAGCGGACCGATCAGCAACTGGCCGAGGCCGAGCCCGACCAGCGTGCCGGTCAGGGTGAGCTGGACGGCGGCCGGAGCGGCGTGCAGGTCGGCGGTGATCGTCGGTAGCGACGGGAGGTACATGTCGATGGTGAGCGGGCCCAGTGCGGAGAGGAAGCCGAGCAGGAGGACCAGCCGCAACCGCCGGCCCGCCGGCATCAGTTCGCCCGGGGAAAGTTCGTTTGTTCGCACGTCACCCATGACCAGGTTCAAGGCGCGTGCCCGTCGCCTGCTTCCGGCTCGCGCCATTTGGTAATGGTGGTCACAGCGAATGCGTTGGGGGTCACCGGACGGTGGAAATTCGTTTGACAATTATCCGCGATTCCGTCATGCCATATTCCCACAGTCGCGTAATTGGGTCCTTCTCTCGACGGTGTCCGTAATCCGCCTCGGCGCCCGGCCTCTCGCCGTCGCGCGGAAGACGTGCAAGGCTGGTCCTTTGCCAGGGCGAGCGATGGGGTGCGGCGGATGGGGATGATCAGGGTCGTCGGATTGGTGCTGCATCCGCGGCGCGACTGCGGCGCGGCCATCGACGCGATCGTGGAGTGGGCGACGCGGCGCGACGTCACGGTCCTCGGCCTGCACGACGAGATCAGCCGGATCGACTGCCAGGCGGTCCCGGTCGACACCGAGGAGATGGTGCAGCGGGCTGGCCTGCTGGTCAGCCTCGGCGGCGACGGCACGATGCTGCGGACCATGCGGCTGGTCGAGGGCCGCAAGACACCCGTGCTCGGGGTCAACGTCGGCCGGCTCGGCTTCCTGGCCGAGGTCGACCTGCCCGATCTGCCCGCCGCACTCTCCGCGATCGACGAGCACCAATTCACTATCGAGTCGCGCACCGCGGTGCGCACCACGCTGCCCGGCGGTAAGGACGTGTCGGCGTTCAACGACATCGCCCTGGTCCGGGTGCCCGGCTACGGGCTGGCCGCGGTCGGCATCACGGTCGAGGGCAAGAACTTCGTCAACTACGCGGCCGATGCGGTGATCGTGGCGACGCCGACCGGCTCCACCGCGTACAGCTTCTCGGCCGGCGGCCCGATCGTCTCGCCGAACGTGGAGGGCCTGATCGTCGGCGCCTCCGCCGCGCACTCCTCGTTCAACCGCTCGCTGATGCTGGCGTTGGAGGAGAAACTCCAGCTGGATGT
>Ga0081539_10000496_pt1 | contig 82338 bp, 82 predicted proteins | sample TabmetS4T2R2_FD_71023 | JGI IMG/M metagenome (GOLD analysis project Ga0081539, IMG submission 71023) | Tabebuia heterophylla rhizosphere microbial communities from the University of Puerto Rico - S4T2R2 | ecosystem: Host-associated > Plants > Roots > Rhizosphere ...
CGTCGAACTTCGGCTCCTTGGTCGACCAGAGGCAGAAGCGGATGCCGCTATCGACCCAGCCGAGAAGCTTCACGCCCATGCGCTTCTGGTGGATCTGGTCGAGAAGCTCTAGCCCGCCGTTCTTGCGGGCGGTCGGGCCATCGACCGAGCTCGCGCTCACCGCATCGCACTCCGGCACCACCGCCGCGTAGAACGCGCACGGCGTGTAGACCATGTCGACCACGCCGCTCCGCACGGCGCCCGGCTGCTCCATCATGCCGATCGCCTCCGGCCCGCCGCGCACTTGGATGGTGAACTCGCCCTTGCCGGCTTGGTTTGCTTTCTTCACGTACTCGAGGAAGCTGCGCGAGTAGATGAGCGACGCCGGGAACACGTGCGTCGCGCTGATGGTGTCGGCGCCCAGCGCCGCTGCCGAGGCCGCGAGGCCGATCGCGGCGAGCGTGCAGCGAATGGCTTTCATACTCCTCCTCCCGTTGTCTGCGAAGCGCGGGGCATCTTACCATCTTGTCCAGTGACGACAGTCTTCACGGCGTTCGAGCAAACCGCCCGCGCGCACGGCGCGAAGCCCTTCCTGCAGATGCCGCACGAGAAGCTCGAGCTGACATACCGCCAGGCACACGAGCGCATTGCCGCCATCGCCGCAGCCTACGAGCGCCGCGGCTATCGCCGCGGGCATCGCGTGGCGCTGAGGCTGCCCAACTGCGCCGACTTCCTGCTTCATTTTCTGGCGCTCAACTCGCTGGGCATCGCGATCGTGCCGGTGAATCCGGAGTACCAGCGCTCGGAGCTCGAATACGTCATCGCCCATAGCGAGGCGGCGTTGGTCGTCGATTCGGCGGCGCTCGCGCATTTCGATCCGCCGACGGCGCCGCCGCCTGGCAACGCCGACGAATGCGCGCTCCTCTACACGTCGGGCACCACGGGCAAGCCGAAGGGGTGTCTCCTCAGCAACTTCTATTTCCTCAATATCGGCCAGCGGTATGTCGACGAAGGCGGCCTTTGCGCGCTGCGCTACGGCGAAGAGCGGCTGATCACGCCGCTGCCACTCTTTCACATGAACGCGCTTGCGTGCTCGACCATGGCGATGATTCTCGCGGCGGGCTGCGTTGTGCAGCTCGATCGCTTCCATCCGCGCACGTGGTGGCGCGAGGTAATGGGATCGCGAGCCACCATTGTCCACTATCTCGGTGTCATGCCGGCGATGTTGATTCAGCTGCCGCCGGCGCCGGAGGATCGCGGCCATCGCGTGCGCTTCGGCTATGGCGCCAACGCTAACCCCAAGGACCACGCCGCCTTCGAGGAGCGCTTCGGCTTTCCGCTGATCGAGGCTTGGGCGATGACAGAAACCGGCGGCGGCGCCATGGTTGCGGCTAGCCGCGAGCCGCGCCACGTCGGCACGCGCTGTATCGGCCGACCGCGAGACGATGTGGAAATCAACATTGCCGATTCCGGCGAGCTGCGGGTGCGGCACGCGGGTACCGATCCGCGGCGCGGCTTCTTCTCGGGCTACCTGAAGGACGCGGCGGCGACCGAAGAGGCGTGGCGCGGCGGCTGGTTCCACACGGGCGACTCGGTGCGCCGCGGGCCCGACGGCCAGCTGCACTTTGTCGATCGCCTGAAGAACATCATCCGCCGCTCGGGCGAGAACATCGCCGCGCTCGAAGTCGAGACGGCGCTTGCCGAGCACCCGGCGGTGCGTCTCGTCGCGGTGGTCGCGGCGCCCGATGCGCTGCGCGATGAAGAAGTTCTGGCCTGCGTGGTGCTGAAGGACAGCGCGTCTGCGGTGCGCGACACCGCGCTGTCGATACAAAAGCACTGCCTCGAGCGCCTGTCCTATTTCAAGGCACCGGGCTACGTCGCGTTCGTCGATGAGCTGCCGGTCACCTCGACCAACAAGGTGCAGAAGGCGCGGCTCGCCGACTTCGCCACCAACCCGCTCGCGAGCCCGCGCTGCTTCGACCTGCGCGACGGCAAGCGGCGGCGCTAACTATTCGACTTTGATATTCGCCGCCTTGATCACCTTGTCGAACTTCGCGGAGTCGCTGCGGATCTGCGCCGCGAACTCCTCCGGGGAGGTGCCGTGGATGTCGGTGCCCAGGCTCGCGAAGCGCTCGCGCACATCCGCGAGCTTCAGCACCCGCACGAATTCGGCGTTCAGCTTCCTGATCACATCGTCACGCGTGCCGGCCGGCGCCAGGTAGCCCACCCAGGTGATGACCTCCATTGCCGGGTAGCCGAGCTCGGTGAACGTCGGCACATCGGGCAGCGCCGCCGAGCGCTGCTTGCTCGTGACGGCATACGGCTTGACCTTGCCACTCTTCACATGCGGGAGCGACGGGCCGAGCGCGTCGAGCACGAGCGGCACGTGCCCCGCCATCACGTCCTGCAGCGCCGGCGCGCCGCCTTTGTAGTTCACTCCGCTGAAGTTGACGCCAAGGACCGATTTCATCAGCTCGCCGGCAACCTGCGCCGGCAGCGCGGGATACGCCACGTTGATCTTGCCGCCTTCGGACTTGAGCATCGCGATCAGCTCGCGCATGTCCTTCGCGGGGAACGAGGGCGTCGCCTCGAGGATCAGCGGATACGAGGTCGCGAGCGTGATCGGCACGAAATCCTTCACCGGGTCGTAGCTCAGCTTGGCGTACAGGCTCGGATTCATCGCTAGCGTCGAATCGATGGCGGCGAGCAGCGTGTAACCGTCCGGAGTAGAACGCGCAGCTGCCTCCGCGCCGATGATGCTGTTCCCTCCCGGACGATTGTCGATGACCACCGGCTGCTTCCAGTTCTCCGACATCTTCTGCGCGATCACGCGCGTCACGGTGTCGGTACCCCCGCCGGGCGGGAACGGCACGATGATGCGAATTGGCCGACTCGGATAGGTTTCCTGCGCCGCGACGCCCGTCGCCGCTGCGGCGAGGATCAGGGCTGCGATGCGTAGTGAAGCTCTCATGGTGTGTCCTCTTGGTGGCGGGCGCTTATGATGGTGCAGACTAGCGCCCGCCACTGCAAGCTCTCCACCACCGAAGGACTCCTCGATGAAAACGCTACTCAACGCTCTGGCTTGCCTCGCCGCCACCGTTTGCGCGACGGCAAGCGTGCTTGCCCAGGACACTTTTCCCAATCGCCCGATCCGCATCATCGTGCCTTTCCCGCCCGGCGGCGGCACCGACATCGTCTCCCGCACTGTCGCCGCCAAGCTGACCGAGAGTTGGAAGCAGGCCGTGGTGGTCGAGAACCGGCCGGGAGGCAATACGCTGATAGGCGCCGAAGCCGCAGCGAAGTCGCCACCCGACGGCTACACGCTGTTCGTGCCGATCGATGCGACGCTGGCGATGAACCAGAGCCTCTACACAAAACTGCCCTACGACCCGATCGCGAGCTTTACGCCGATTACGCTCGCCACGGCGATGCCGATGGTGCTTGCCGTGCATCCCTCGGTGCTGGCGGCAAACGTTAAGGAGCTAATCGCGCTCGCCAAGGCCAAAGGCGGGCAGCTCGCGTATGCGCACGGCGCGCTGCCCGCGCAGGTGGCGGGCGAGGTGTTCAAGTCGAGCGCCAAGGTCGACATGATCGCCGTGCCGTACAAGGGCAGCTCGCCCGCCATGACCGACGTCGTCGGCGGCAGCGTGCCCGTGATCATCGACGCGCTCGGGCCGGCGATGTCGTTCGTAAAGTCCGGCCGGGTGCGCGCGCTTGCCGTGACCAGCCGTGACCGTTCGCCGTCGCTGCCCGATGTGCCGTCGCTCGCCGAGTCGGGACTCGCCGGCTTCGACCTCGTGACGTGGATCGGTTTCGTCGCGCCGGCGGGTCTCGACAAGGCGATCGTGACCAAGCTAAACGGCGAGATGGTGCGCATCCTTCATCTGCCCGAGACGAAGGAAAAGCTGAACGCGATCGGCATGGAAGTGGTCGGCAGCACGCCGGAGCAGTTCGCGCAAACGATCAAGGACGACGCGGTCAAGTTCGGCCGCATCATCAAGAGCGCCGGCATCAAGCTCGACTAAAATTTCCGCATTCATGCCGGTTACGGTCCATGAAAAGCTGATCGAGACTGCCGGGCAATTCCCCGACCACGATCTGCTGGTCTATCCGCGCTGGCTCGCTGAGCGCTGGCAACTCCCGCAGGCGAGCTGGACCTATGCCGAGATCGCAGGCATCACGCAGCGCCTCGCCGTGCGCTACCGCGACGCGGGCTATGGCCCGGGTCACCGCGTCGCGCTGTCGCTGGAGAATCGCCCGGAGCATTTCCTCCACTGGCTCGCGCTCAACGCCGTCGCGGCGAGCAAGGTGCCGCTCAATCCGGACCACCGCGACGAAGAGATGCGCTACATCCTGCAGCACAGCGAGGCCGACCTGGTCGTGGCCGATGCGTTGCGCGCGCGCGTGGCGCCGGCCGCCGAGAGCTTGGGGCTGCGCGTCATCTCTTCACAAGTACAAGAGCTGCCGCGTCCGCGCCGAAAGGCATCCGGACCCCGAGGCGAGGACGCCGAGTGCGCGCTCCTCTATACGTCGGGCACGACGGGCAAGCCGAAAGGCTGCATGCTGTCTAACGGTTACTTTTCCGGTTGGGGCGAGTGGTATGAGGCGCAGCGCGGCCTGATCTCGCTCAGGCGCGGCGAAGAGCGGCTGATGCAGGTGCTGCCCACGTTCCACATCAACGCGGTGGGCAACTCGTTCATGGGCATGCTGTTCACCGGCGGTGCGCAGGTGATGGTGGACCGCTTCCATTCGAGCACCTGGTGGCGCGACGCGGTGGAGACGCGCGCCACCTGCTTTCATTACCTCGGCGTAATCCCGGCGATGCTGATGAACATGCCCCCTTCGGAGCACGATCGCACTCATCGCATGCGCTTCGGTATGGGCGGCGGCGTTCACCCGACGCACCATGCGGCCTTCGAGGCACGCTTCGGCGTGCCGCTCGTCGAGGGCTGGGCGATGACCGAGACCGGCGGCGCCGGGCTGATGACCGCGCTGGTGGAGCCGCGTCACGTCGGCAAAGGCTGCATCGGCAACCCCGATCGTCCGGGACCCCCGCTCGAGGTGCGCGTCGCTGACGAAGACGGCCATGAGGTGGCGCGCGGCGAGCCGGGCGAGCTCCTGGTACGCGCGAAAGGCCCAGATCCGAGGCGCCGCTTCTTCTCGGGCTATTTCAAGGACGAAGCCGCGACCGAGCAGGCGTGGCGCGGCGGCTGGCTGCATACCGGCGACATCATGATGCAGGACGCGGAGGGGAGCCTTTTCTTCCTCGACCGCAAGAAGAACATCATCCGCCGCTCGGGCGAGAACATCGCCGGCATCGAAGTGGAGAGCGTCCTCCTCAGCCATCCGGCCGTGGGCCAGGCGGCCGTGCTAGCGGCGCGCGACGAGATGCGCGGCGAGGAAGTCATGGCCGTCGTGGCGACGCGTCCTGGTTACGCGCCCGACAAGGCGCTTGCCGAATCAATCGCTGACCATTGCCTGGACCAGCTCGCCTACTACAAAGCGCCCGGCTACGTTGCGTTCCGCGCCGAGCTGCCGACCACCTCGACACAGAAGGTGCGACTGAGCGCGCTGGGCGAGCTGCTGGCCAACCCGGGGACGCAACCCGGTTGCTTCGACCTGCGCGAGCGCAAGCAGAAGCACCGCGTGGCGCGATGACACGCCGGCGCGCCGGCTACGAAGGCATCGCGGTCGCGGTGCCGGTCACCGTTCCCTATGTGCGCTATTCCATTCGCGGGGCGCACTGGTGGATAGGCAAAGCCATGGCCGAGCTTTGCCGCCGCGGTCGTGTGCGCAAGGAGGAGATCGACGGCCTTTGCGTCGCGAGCTTCACGCTCACGCCGGACGTTGCCGTGGGATTGACGCAGCATCTGGGAATGACGGTTCGCTGGCTCGATCATGTTCCGCTCGGCGGCGGCAGCGCAGTGGTGAGCCTGCGGCGCGCCGCGCGCGCGGTGCAATCGGGCGACGCGACCATCGTGGCATGCGTGGCAGGCGATGCCAATCACGTCGATTCGTTTCGCCTCAACACCGCCAACTTCAGCCTGTTCGCGCGTGATGCGGTCTATGCCTACGGCTCGGGCGGCACTTACGCGAGCTTCGCCTTCCTCACGGCGCACTACATGCGCAAGTACGGCGCGACGCGCGAGGACTTCGGCAAGCTGTGCATCGCGCAGCGGCAGAACGCGCTCAAGAACCCGAATGCGCTCTTCAAGAAGCCGCTCACGATGGAGGAGTACCTGAACGCGCGGCCGCTCGCGACGCCGGTGCACCTCTTCGATGCCGTCATGCCGTGCGCCGGCGCCGACGCGTTCCTGGTGATGCGAAGCGAGGACGCCGAGGCGCGCGGCCTGCCGTGGGTCCGCTTGCTGGGGACGATGGAGCGCCTCAATTCCTTCCCGCAGGACCCGGTACAGGAGCGCGGCGGCTGGGTGCTCGACCGCGACGAGCTCTACGCGCAGGCCGGGGTCAAACCGGCGGACATGGATTTCTTCCAGGCGTATGACGACTATCCAGTCATCAACGTGATGCAGATCGAGGACCTCGGCTTCTGCGCCAAGGGTGAAGGCCCGCAGTTCGTGCGCTCGCACAGCTTCACCTATAACGGCAGCTTCCCTTTCAACACGGGTGGCGGCCAACTTTCCGTCGGCCAGGCCGGCGCCGCCGGCGGGCATCTCGGTCTGGTGGAAGCGATCCGGCAGCTGACCGGCGAATACCAGGGCGGTGCGGTCAAGGATGCCGAGGTCGGTCTCGTCAGCGGCTTCGGCATGATCAATTACGACCGCGGGCTGTGCTGCGGCGCCGCGATTCTGGCGACCGGGAAGCGCGTGCCATGACGACGCCGCTCGAGCGCCCGCGTCGCAAGAACCCGATCCTGCGCACGCGCCAGCCGACGGCGCCGCCCGCGGTGCGCAGCCGCGTCGCCCTCGGCCTCACCGCCGCCGCGGCGCGCGGCGTGTTCGAGCTGCAGGTGTGCCGCGATTGCGGCGCGACCCAATATCCACCCCGCGAGGCCTGCCGGGCATGCCTCTCGGAGCGCCTCGCCTGGAAGCCACAGGACGGCCTGGGGCAGCTCGTTTCTGAAACGATGCTTCACCACAGCTACGAGCTTTTTTTCCGCGAGCGCCTGCCGTGGCGCTTGGGCATGGTGCGGCTCGATTGCGGCCCGGTGCTGATCGCGCACCTGCATGGCGACGTCGCACCCGCTCCCACGCGCGTGAAGGTTCATGCCTGCCTCGACAAGGCGGGACAGGCGGCGCTCTTTGCCGCGCCCGAGAAAGAGACTCCCAATATGGCAGACGACAAGCAGCTGAGAGAGATGACCTGCGACCCGAAATTCCGCAAGGTGCTGGTGACCGACACCAAGACGGCGCTCGGCCAGGCGCTGGTGAAATCGCTCGTTGAGGCGGGCGCGGACCTCGTCTGGGCGGGCCACGCCGAGCCGTGGAAGAAGTTCGCCGGCTTCGACGAGCTGAAAAAGCTGCCGCAGGTGTCGCTGCTGCCGCTCGACGTCACCGACTCGAAGAACGTGCGCGAGCTCGCCGCGGAGATCGGTGGCCGCGTCGACATCCTGATAAACAACGCGGAGCACCATCGCACTTATGGCATCGCCAACCGTCCTGGCGTCGAGACTGCGCGCGCCGAGATGGACGTGAACTACTTCGGCCTCCTGCGCCTTGCGCAGGAATTCGGCCCGGCGATGCGCTCGCGCGGCGCCGACGGCCAGTCGAGCGCCGTCGCTTGGGTGAACATCCTGTCGATCTATGCGCTCACCAACTTCCCGCCGCATGGCACCTTCTCCGCCTCCAAGGCAGCTGCGCATTCGCTCGCGCAATGCCTGCGCGCCGAGATGCGCCCGGGCGGCGTGCGGGTGCTGAACGTCTATCCGGGACCCATCGACGATGAGTGGAACCAAACGCTGCTGCCGCCCAAGCTTTCGCCCGCGGCGCTGGCGCGCGCGGTGACGCAGGCGCTCAAGCAGGGCGTGGAAGATCTCTATCCCGGCGACGTCGCCCAGGAGTGGCTCGCCCGCTGGCGCGACAATCCGAAGGCCCTGGAGCGCGAGATTTCCGTATGAGTGCACTGACCGAACTCGCTTCGTCGCTCGCAGGCGGAAAAATCCGCGTCGTCGATCTGACCCACACCTTGTCGCCCGGCTTCCCCGCCATCGCGCTGCCGCCGGAGATGGGACAAGCGTGGCCGTTTCGCATCGAGGAAGTGTCGCGCTACGACGAGCGCGGACCCGCCTGGTACTGGAACAACTTCTCGTGCGGCGAGCACACCGGCACCCACTTCGATGCGCCGGTTCATTGGATCTCCGGCAAGGACCTGCCGAATAACGCGGTCGACAGCATCGCGCCGGAGCGCTTCATCGGGCCGGCATTCGTCATCGATTGCTCCAAAGAGGCGGCGCAGAACGCGGATTTCCTGCTCACCGTGGACCACCTCAAGGCCTGGGAGAAAAAGCACGGCCGCATCTCTCCGCGCTCCTGGGTGCTCATGCGCACCGACTGGTACAAGAAGTGGCGCGACCCGGTCGCCTTCCAGAATTACGACGAGGAAGGCCAGCACACGCCGGGGCCGCAGGTGGACGCTGTGAAGTTCCTGGTCGAGGAGCGCGACGTGCTTGGCTTCGGCACCGAGACGATCGGCACCGACGCAGGCCAGGCGTATCACCTGCGCCCGCCCTACCCGTGCCACTACTACATGCATGGCGCCGGGCGTTATGGCCTGCAGTGCCTCGCCAACCTCGATCAGTTGCCGCCGACCGGCGCAGTTGTGGTCGCGGCGCCGCTGAAGATCGAGAATGGCAGCGGCAGTCCTCTCAGGGTCCTTGCACTCGTGGAAAGCAAATGACGCACAAGATCTGGTTCCAGGGCGCGACCGACCGCGTTCACATGGCGCCTTACATCGCGAAGGTCGAGGCGCACCTGAAAGGCATCCTCGACCCCGATTTCTCCGCCACCTTCCACACCACCACGCCGCCGGCGACGACAACCCATGCGATCACCGAATATCGCATCGGCCGCAATCTGATCAAGCACGCGGTGGAAGCCGAGCGCCAAGGTTATGCCGCGATGGCGATCACCCATTTCCAGGATGCGGGGCTCGCGGAGGTGAAATCGGTGGTCGACATCCCGGTGCTGGGGCTCGGCGAGACGACGCTCTTTCACGCCTGCACGCTCGGCCGCAAGCTCGGGCTTGTGACGATCAACCCGGTGTTCATCCCTTGGCATGAAGACCAGATCGTTCGCTACGGCCTGCAAAGCCGCGTGGTCGGCGTGCGGGCGGTCGAGGCGACGGTCGCCGACTTCATCCAATCCTTCGCCAGCGAACAAGCGAAGCGCGAGCTCGCGCCGAAGTGGGAACGCGAGTGCCGTATCCTGCTCGATGCCGGCGCAGACGTGATCGTGCCGGCGGGGGGCCTGCCGATGATGCTGTTCGGCGCCGAGCGCGGCGCGAACATCGACGGTGCGCCGATCGTGAACGGCGTGACGCTGATCGCGAAGATGGCCGAGCTCGCGGTGCGACTACGCGAGCAAAGCGGCATGTTCGCCGTCAGCCGGCGATCGAACTACGTCAAGCCGCCGGAGAAGGCGCTGCGCGAATTTCTCGAGCAGGGATGAAGCAAACGCTGGCGCAGAAGCTCGTCGCTCGCGCCGCACGACGCGCGAGCGTGACAGCCGGCGAGATCGTCACGTGCACGGTCGACCTCGCCATGGTGCACGACTCGAGCGGCCCGCGGCGCCTGAAGCCGATGCTCGAGCGCCTCGGCGCCAAGGTCTGGGACCCCTCGAAGGTGGTCGTGATCACCGACCACTATTTGCCCGAGTACGACGACGAGAGCCGCAAGATCCTGCGCCTCGCGCGCGAATGGGTGCGCGAAGCGGGCGTCGACAATTTCTACGACGCGCAAGGCATCTGCCATGTCGTGCTGCCCGAGCGCGGGCATCTGCGGCCCGGCATGTTCGCCGTCGGTGGCGACAGCCATTCCCCCACCGGCGGCGCCTTCGCCGCGTACATGTTCGGCATCGGCGCCACCGAGATGCTCGGCGTGATGGTCACCGGCGAGATCTGGCTCAAGGTGCCGCACACCATCGCGATGGAGTTCAGCGGCAACTTTGCGCCCGGCGTGTCCGCCAAGGACGTCATGCTCAGCCTCATCGGCCGCTTCGGCATGGACGGCGGTCAGTACCAGGCGGTGGAGTACCGCGGCAGCGCCATTCGCGCGCTGCCGATGCAGGAGCGCATGACCCTTTGCAACATGACGGCCGAGCTCGGCGGACAGACGGGGCTCATCGCCTCGGACCAAGTGACGCGCGACTATTTGCAGCGCGATATCGATGTCTGGGATAGCGATCCCGGCGCCCCGCTTGTCGCGCACCACCGCTTCGCGGCCGGCGCGCTCGCCCCGCAGGTCGCCGCCCCTCATAGTCCGGCCAATACCCGCCCCGTCGGCGACTTCGACCAACGCGTCGACCTTGCCTACATCGGCGCCTGCACCGGCGCCAAGCTTGCCGACCTGCGCATGGCGGCGAGCGTGCTGCGCGGTAGAAGGGCGAAGACCAAGCTGCTCGTGGCACCGGCCAGCCTGCGCGACCAGCAGACGGCGGAACGCGAAGGCACGCTTCAGGTCCTGCTCGACGCGGGCGCCGAGCTCCTCGCCAATTCGTGCGGCATGTGCGCCGGCTACGGACAGCATCAGCTCGGCGAGAACGCCGTGGCCATCTCAACGACCGCGCGCAATTTCAAAGGCCGCATGGGCTCGGCGGGCGCGCAGGTCTACCTCGCGTCGCCTTATACCGTCGCGGCCTCGGCGATCACCGGGCGCATCACCGATCCGCGCGGGATGCTGCAATGAGAGCGTGGGTCTTCGGCGACAACGTCGACACTGACCTCATCGCGCCCGGCCGCTATATGAAGTACGGGATCGACACCATCGCGCAGCACTGTATGGAAGCCGTCGAGCCCACCTTCGCGAGCGCCGTGCGCAAAGGCGACGTCGTCATCGCCGGCCGTAATTTCGGCACCGGCTCCTCGCGCGAGCAAGCGCCTGAAGCGCTAAAGCATCTCGGCGTTGCCGCGCTCGTCGCGCCGTCTTTCGCGGGGCTCTTCTATCGCAATGCCATCAATCTCGGCCTGCCCGCCATGGTGTGCGCTCACGCGAAGCGCATCCACGCCGGCGACGACATCGAACTCGACTTCGAAGCGGGCCGCCTGCACAACCGCTCGAGCGGCGACACGCTCGCTTGCGAGCCGATTCCCGCGTTCCTGATGAATATCGTGCGCGACGGCGGACTGCTGCCGCACCTGGAGAAACGGCTGCGCGAGGCTGGCGCGCGGCAATGAAGCGCTGCGACGTGATCGTGGTCGGGGCCGGGCCGGTCGGTCTTGTTTGCACGCTCAAGCTCGCGCGGGCTGGCATCGATGTTCTGCTGCTGGAAGCCGAGAGCGAGCTCAACCAGGAACTACGCGCCTCCACCTTTCATCCGCCGACGCTTGACATGCTGGAGGAGCTCGGCGTCACCGCGACCATCATTCGCCAAGGACTGATTACGCCGACCTGGCAGGTTCGCATGCACCCCTCCGGCGAGCGCGCCGAGTTCGATCTTTCGATCCTGCGCGAGCACACGCGCCATCCCTATCGCGTCCAGTGCGAGCAATGGAAGCTCTCGCGCATGCTCGTCACGCAGCTCACGAGCGAGCTCTGGTTCGATACGCGCGCAGTCGACGTTCGCCAAGCCGATGGTGCAGTCACGTTGACGGTCGAGCGCAGCGGCAAGCGCGAGGAGCTCGAGTGTTGGTACCTCGTCGGCGCCGACGGCGCACGCAGCGCCGTGCGCAAGGCGCTGGCGCTCGCCTTCGACGGCGTAACGTTCCCCGAAACGACGATCCTCGCCACGACGCGCTTCGATTTCGGCGCTCATCTGCCAGGCCTCTCCGGCGTCAACTACTGCTGGGCACCGAGCGGCACCTTCAGCCTGCTGCGCCTGCCGGGCGAGTGGCGCGTCTCGCTCTACCCAGACGATGATGAGGAAGTCGAAGCCGCGCTCGAGCCGACGTCGATCGAGCGCAAGCTGCAGCGCATCGTCGCGCTTTCGCAGCGCTACGAAGTGCTGCAGACGCGGCCATATCGCATCCACCAGCGCGTTGTCGATCATTATCGCGTCGGACGGGTGCTACTCGCGGGCGATGCGGCGCACCTCAACAGTCCGTCGGGCGGCATGGGCATGAACGGAGGCATTCACGACGCCTTCAACCTCGCCGACAAGCTCGCGCGCGTGCTGCGCGGCGAAGACGAGCGCCTGCTCGATCTCTATGAGCGCCAGCGTCGTCCCGTGGCGCTCGAGCAGATCCTCGCGCAATCGGGCCGCAACCGCGCGCGCATGCAGGAGCGCGATCCGCAGAAACGCCTCTCCGCGCTGCGCGAGCTGCAGGCAATCGCCGCCGATCCGCAGCGGGCGCTCCAGTATCTGCTGCGCACTTCGATGATCGAAGGTCTGCGCCAGGCCGAGGCCATCGCCGCATGAGCGTCGATTACGGTGCCGCCGGGCTCGTTGCGCTCTTTCCACCGCAAGCCAATACCACGGTGGAAGCGGAGCTCGGCGTGCTGCTCGAGCCGGATACCGGCGCGATTGTTTCGCGGCTGACGTGCTATGACGATGATTCGCGCACGAGGCTTCTTGGCTACTTCAAGAGCATCGGCGCCGCGGTACGCGCACTGGACACCGCGCGGCCGCAGCTCGGCCTCTTCGCGTGCACGGGCTCCACCTATCTCGTCGGCTTGGCGGAGGAGGATCGCGTCTTCGGCGCGTTCCCGTTCCCGCTCGTCTCGGCCGCCCGCGCCGTGCTCGCGGCCCTCGACGCCCTGCAGGCGCGCCGTATCGCGCTCATCTCGCCGTACCCGGCATCGCTTACCGATGCCTGCGTCTCATTCTGGCGTTCGCAAGATCGCGAGGTCATCGCGGTGCGCAGTCCGCCCGGCGATCGCACGGATAGCCGGCGCATCTACGCGTTACGTGCACATGAGGCGCTGACGGAGATTGTCGCGCTCGCCGACACGCGAGTGGACTGCATCGTGATCACCGGTACCGGCATGCCGAGTCTGCCGGCGATCGCGCGCGCGGGAGGCGCGCCGCCGGTGCTGTCGTCAAATCTTTGCCTCGGTTGGGTTGCGCGCCAGCGGCTGGCCGGCGCGGCGTGCGATCGCGCCTCGCTCGAGGGCTGGCTCGCGCCAGGCGCTCGGTGGCGCCGGCGACTCGCGGCACGCTTTCCGCATTCGCTGGAGACCGATTCATGAAGCGATGGTTGTTTGCGCTCGCCGCGCTGCTAGCGCCGTTATATGCCGCGGCGCAGGCGCAATATCCCAGCCGGCCGATCAAACTCGTGGTGCCCTTCCCGCCCGGCGGCTCGACCGATGTCGTCGCGCGACTGCTCGCCAATAAGCTCGCCGAGTCGCTCGGCCAGCCCGTAGTGATCGAGAACCGGCCGGGCGCGGGCGCCGCGCTCGGCACCGAAGTAGTGGCGAAGGCGCCGCCGGACGGCTACACGCTTCTCATTACCGCGCTGCCGTCGATCGTGACGGCGCCGCTCACGAATCCGAATGTGCGCTACGAGCCGCTGCGCGATTTCACCCACATTGCGATGATCGGCTCCTTCCCGAATGCGCTCGTCGTGCGCGCCGATTCGCAGCTCCATAGCGTGGCGGAACTCGTCGCGTATGCGAAGGAAAATCCCGGCAAGCTCTCCTACGGTTCGGCAGGCCCCGGCTCCGCGGGCCATCTCACCGGCGAGCTCTTGCGCGAGCGCGCCGGCATCGACATCGTCCACATCCCGTACAAAGGCGCAGCACCCGCGTTTGCCGATCTCCTCGCCGGCCAGATTGCCGCCGACTTCGACGGCGTCATCAACGCGGTCAACCAGGCACGCGCCGGCCGCATTCGGCTCCTCGCCGTGAGCTCGGCGCAGCGCCTGCCGCAGCATCCCGACCTCGCGACGATCGAGGAGACGGTGAAAGGGGTATCGGGCGATTCGTGGTTCGGCCTCGCCGGTCCGGCCGCCCTCCCGGCGGCGATCACACAGCGCCTGGAGGCGCAGACGTTGCGCGCGCTCGATGCTGCGGACGTGCGCCGCCGGCTTGAAGATACCGGCATGACGATCACCGCGCTCCGCGGCCCGGCGTTCGTCGAGTTCATCGGCGCCGACATCCGCAAGTGGACGCCGGTGATCACGTCCGCGAAGCTCGTACAAGGAAATTGAACATGGCCTCGGCCAAGAAATGGGACCTCCTCATCAAGGACGTGCGCGTGGTACGCCCGCAGGGCGACGACGTACAGCATGCGGACATCGCCATTCGCGACGGCAAGTTCGCGAGCATTGGCCGCGAAATCGCGGCCGACGAGGCGAAGCAGCTCTACGACGGCAAAGGCCGCCTCGCCTTTCCCGGCGTCGTGGACGCGCACATGCATACGGGCATCTATGCGCCGCTTACCGAGGACGCAGTGAGCGAGAGCCGTGCGGCTGCGCAAGGCGGCGTCACCTCCAGTCTCAACTACTTCCGCAGCGGCCAGTATTACCTCAACAAAGGCGGCCCGTATCGCGATTTCTTTCCCGAGGTGCTGCGACTTTCCGAGGGCCGCTTTCACGTCGATTACGGCTATCACCTGGCGCCGATGGACTCGACGCACATCCGCGAGATCCCGGAGCTCATCGAGCGGCACGGCGTACCGTCCTTCAAGATCTTCATGTTCTACGGCTCGCACGGCCTGCACGGCCGCTCGGACAGCCAGCGCGACTTCCTGATGATCGGTCCGGACGAGCGCTACGATTACGCGCACTTCGAATTCATCATGCGCGGCGTGCAGGCCGCACGCGAACGCTTTCGGGATAAAGCGGCGCAGATCTCGCTCTCCCTCCACTGCGAGACGGCGGAGATCATGACCGCATATACGAAGCTTGTGGAGACGGAAGGCAAGCTGCAAGGCCTTGCCGCCTATAACGCCGCACGACCAGCGCACTCCGAGGGGCTTGCGGTGTTCATCGCCGCGTACCTCGCGAACGAAACTGCGCTACCGACCATCAACCTTCTCCACCTCTCCTCGCGCAAAGCTCTCGAGGCGGCGCTCAAGATGCAGGAGGTGTTTCCACATATCGACTTCCGGCGCGAGGTCACCATCGGCCATCTGATGCTCGATGTGAACTCGCGGGCCGGCGTGCTCGCCAAGGTGAATCCACCAATCCGGCCGCGCGAGGATGTCGAGTACCTATGGGAGCAGCTGCTCGGCGGCAAAGTGCATTGGGTGGTGAGCGACCATGCCTGCTGCCGCCATGAGACCAAGGCGGCGAAGAACGCGCTCGGCAGCATCTGGCTCGCCAAGTCAGGCTTCGGCGGCACCGAGTACCTGCTGCCGGCGCTCGTATCCGAAGGCGCGAAGCGCGGCCTTTCCTACAACCGCATGGCGGAGCTCACAAGCCGCAACCCGGCTGCGCGCTTCGGCTTGAATAGCAAGGGCGACATCGCCGAAGGCAAGGACGCGGATCTCGTTCTCGTCGACCCGAAGGAGAGCTGGACGATCCGCGCCACCGAGTCCGAATCGACGCAGGGTTACACGCCATTCGAGGGGATCGAGCTCTCGGCGCGGGTGAAGGCCACGTTCCTGCGCGGCGCGCTCGTCTCTGAGAACGGCAGCGTGCTCGGCCCGCCGCGCGGCAAGTATCTGCATCGCCCGACGAGCTAGCCATGCGCTGGGTGGCGATCTTCGAGGATCACGCTGGCCGCGAGTGGATCCGCAAAGAGCACTCTCAGGCGCATTTCGATTACCTCGCGAGTAACAGCCACAAGATCCGGCTCGCCGGGGGGCTGCGCGAGTTCCCGGACGCCTGGTATTGCGGCGGCTTGTGGATCATGGAGATCGAGTCGCGCGACGAGGCCGTGCGCCTGGTGGAAGCGGATCCCTATTTCACCCTCGGTTTGCGCAAGAGCTATCGCCTCCTCGTCTGGGGCAAGGCACCCGGTTATGGGGCGGTCTCGCTATGAGGGAAGTGCGCGATGGCCTTGTCGGCGCCATCGGCAACACGCCGCTCATTCGCCTGCGCGGCGCTTCGGAGCTCACCGGCTGCGAGATCCTCGGCAAGGCCGAGTTCCTGAATCCCGGCGGCTCGGTAAAGGACCGCGCCGGGCTCTACCTCATCCTGGATGCCGAAGAGCGCGGCGTTCTCACGCGCGGCGGTTTGATCGTCGAAGGCACGGCCGGCAATACCGGCATCGGCCTCGCGCTCGTCGGCAACGCGCGCGGCTATCGCACGCTGATCGTCATCCCCGAGACGCAGAGCGAGGAAAAGAAGGACGTGCTGCGACTTTGCGGCGCCGAGCTGCGTGAAGTGCCGGCGGTGCCGTACAAGGATCCGAACAACTACGTGCACGTCTCCGAGCGCGTGGCAAAGGAGCTCGGCGCATTCTGGGCGAACCAGTGGGACAACACCGCGAACGCCGACGGGCATTACCGCAGCACCGGCCCGGAGATCTGGGAGCAGACGGGTGGCAGGATCGATGGCTTCACGTGCGCCATCGGCACCGGTGGGACATTGGCGGGCGTGAGTCGCTACCTGAAGGAGAAAAACCCGAAGGCGCGCATCGCGGTCGCCGATCCGATGGGCGCGGCGATGTACAGCTGGTTCAAGCGGGGCGAGCTCAAATCCGAGGGTTCATCGATCACCGAAGGCATCGGCCAAGGCCGCGTGACGAAGAACGTGGCGCTCGCGAAGGTCGACGACGCCTACCAGATCCCGGACCGCGAAGCGCTGCCGCTCCTCTTCGATCTCGCGAAGCGCGAAGGACTGATTCTCGGCGGCTCGAGCGCCATCAATCTCGCCGGCGCCATCCGCCTGGCGCGCGACCTCGGCCGCGGGCACACGGTCGTGACGATCCTTGCCGATTCCGGCACGCGCTATCAGTCCAAGCTCTATAACGCCACCTTCCTCAAAGAGAAAGGATTGCCGGCACCCGACTGGCTCTAGGAATTTCGGGACGGAGCCCGAACTACGACGCGCCTTCGACGATCACCATGTGAAAGTCGCATGCCCCCTGTCGATGCTTGCGCGCTTCCTGGTATTCGGGCGAGTGGTAGAACTTCTTCGCCGCCTCGACGTCCGGGAATTCGCTCACCACGATGCGCTCGAACGGGATATTCCCTTCCAGCGTGTGCTTCTTGCCACCGCGTACGAGAAAGCGGCTGCCGTGCTTGGCATTGGCGGGTCCGGCGCGCTTCGCGTATTCCTGGTACTTCTCGGGGTTGGTGATATTGACCATGGCGATGATATAAGCGGGCATCGGAGTTCTCCTTTTGGGAAGGTGCAATGGATCTCGGCTTGAAGGGTAAATCAGTCCTTGTCACTGGTGGTTCGAAAGGAATCGGGCTCGCTTGTGCCAAGAGCTTTGCGGCCGAAGGCTGCCGCGTGCATCTTGCGGCCCGCGACAAGGATCGTCTGGCGCAGGCGGCGCGCAGCCTCGGCGGCGACGTGAAGACGCATTCGGTCGACCTCCGCGACGCGGCGGCGTTGCGCCGTCTCGCCGAAGCGTGCGCGAGCGTCGACGTCCTGATCAACAACGCCGGCGACATTCCCGGCGGGACGCTCGAGACGGTGGATGAAGCGAAGTGGCGCCACGCCTGGGAGCTGAAAGTCTTCGGCTTCATCAATCTCACGCGCGAGCTATACGCGCGCATGAAGGCAAGGAAGAGCGGCGTCATCGTCAACGTCATCGGCATGGCGGGCGAGTCGCACCCCTACGAGTACATCTGCGGCGCCGCCGGCAACGCCGGGCTTGCAGCCTTCACCAAGGCAATGGGCAAAGGCTCGGCCGAGCACGGGGTGCGGGTCGTGGGCGTGCATCCGCCCGCTACGAGAACCGATCGCATCATCACGCTGATGAAGGCTTCAGCGAAGGCGAAATGGGGCGACGAGAGCCGCTATCAGGAGCTGATGGGCAATGTCATCGAGCCGCAGCAGGTCGGCGACACCGTGTGCTTCCTCGCCTCGCCGCGCGCCGGCCAGCTCTCCGGCGTGGTGCTGAACATGGGCGCTTAAATGGTGACTGTCACCCTTTAGAGCGGTTTGCGGATCAGGCGCGCGAGCTCGCCGATGATGCCGCGGCGGAAGGCGAGCACGCAGAGGACGAAGATCGCGCCCTGCGCGATCGTGACCCAGAAGCCGAGCGTGGCGAGGTAGTTCTCCATCGCGAGCACTACCAGCGCCCCGGCCACGGGGCCGAAGATGGTGCCGAGGCCGCCGACCAGCGTCATCAGCACCACCTCGCCCGACATGCCCCAGTGCACGTTGTTCAGAGCGGCCAGCTGGAAGACGAGCGCATTGGTCGCGCCGGCGAGGCCGGAGAGCGTCGCCGAGAGGACGAAGGCGGCAAGCTTGTAACGATCGGTGTCGTAGCCGAGCGAGGTCGCGCGCGCCTCGTTCTCGCGGATCGCCTTCAGCACCTGGCCGAACGGCGAATGGATGGTGCGGTAGATCAGCACAAAACCGCCGAGGAAGATCACCAGCACGGTGGCGTACATCGCCCACACATTCGAGAGGTCAATGAGCCCGAAGAGCCGCCCGCGCGGCACGGCCTGGATGCCATCCTCGCCGCCGGTGAAGGGCGCCTGCAGATAGAAGAAGAACATCATCTGCGCCAGCGCGAGCGTGATCATCGCGAAGTAGATGCCCTGACGGCGGATGGCCAGCAGGCCGGTCACGATGCCGAGCGCGCCCGCGGCGGCGGTGCCCGCGAGGATGGCGAGCTCGGGCGTGAAGCCCCAGACCTTCGCGGCGTGCGCGCACACGTACCCCGCCGTGCCGAGGAACATGGCGTGCCCAAAAGAGAGCAGGCCGACGAAGCCGATCAGCAGGTTGAAGGCGCAGGCGAAAAGCGCGAAGCACATCACCTTCATCAGGAATACCGGATACATCCCCAGCGGCCCGAGCACGAAGAACGCGAGCAGCAGCACGAAGGCGATGCGCTGCGGCCCGACCTCGGCCTTGCGCTGCGCCGGCAGTACTGCGGCCATCAGCGCAGCGTCCCGAAGAGGCCTGCCGGCCGGAACATCAGCACGATGGCCATGATGATGAAGATGACGGTGTTCGATGCCTCGGGATAGAACACCTTCGTGAGGCCCTCGATGATGCCAAGGCCGAAGCCCGTAACAATCGAGCCCATGATCGAGCCCATGCCGCCGATCACCACGACCGCGAATACGACGATGATCAAGTCCGCGCCCATCAGCGGGTTGACGGAGTAGATGGGCGCCGCCATCACCCCGGCGAGCGCCGCGAGGCCGACGCCAAAACCATAAGTGAGGGTGATCATGCGCGGCACGTTGATGCCGAAGGCGCGCACCAGCTCCGGGTTCTCTGTCGCCGCGCGCAGGTACGAGCCGAGCTTCGTCTTCTCGATCACGAACCAAGTCGAGAGGCAGACGATGAGCGAGAAGATGATCACCCAGCCGCGGTACTTCGGCAGGAACATGAAGCCGAGGTTCTGGCCGCCGGTGAGCTGCGATGGGATCGAATACGGCAGTCCCGAGGAGCCGTATTCGTTCCTGAAGACACCCTGGATGATGAGCGCGAGGCCGAAGGTGAGAAGCAGCCCGTATAGGTGGTCGAGCTTGTAGAGCTGCTTCAGCATGGTGCGCTCGATGATCACCCCAAAAACCCCAACGACGATCGGCGCGATGAGCAATGCCCACCAGTAGCCGACGCCCGCCTTATTGAGCAGAAACCAGGCGACAAAGGCGCCCATCATGTACTGGGCGCCGTGCGTGAAGTTGATGATGTTCAGCAGACCGAAGATCACGGCGAGCCCCAGCGAGAGCAGCGCGTAGAACGAGCCGTTGATCAGGCCGATCAGCAGCTGGCCCATGAACGCCTGCGTCGGGATGCCGAAGATCTCGGTCATGCGTCAGCTCAAGAACACGCGGCCCCCGCCTTTCGCGGGGGCGACGGGCGAAACGCTCATTTGACGAGCGGGCAGCCGCCCTCCTTCTCCGGACGGAACGCCTTGTCCGCCGGAATGGTCGCGAGAATCTTGTAGTAATCCCACGGACCCTTGGACTCGGAAGGCTTCTTCACTTCGACGAGGTACGCGTCGTGGATCTTGCGGCCGTCCTGGCGGATGCGCCCCTTGCCGAAGAGCGGATCTTCGGTCGGCATCTCCTTCATCTTGGCGATCACCTTCGGGCCGTCGTCGCTCTTCAGCGCCTCGACCGCCTTCAGGTAATGCAGCACCGATGAGTAGATGCCCGCCTGCACCATCGTCGGCATGTTGCCCTTGTACTGCGGGGCGAAGCGCTTGGCGAAGGCGCGCGATGCGTCGTCGCGGTCCCAGTAGAACGTCTCGGTGAAGATCAAGCCCTGCGCCGTCGGAAGCCCGAGCGCATGCACGTCGGAGATGAAGACGAGCAGCCCCGCGAGGTTCTGGCCGCCCTTGACGATGCCGAACTCCGCGGCCTGCTTGATCGAATTGATCGTGTCGCCGCCGGCGTTGGCGAGGCCGATGACCTGCGCCTTGGACGATTGCGCCTGCAGCAGGAAAGAGGAGAAGTCCTGCGCGTTCAAGGGATGGCGCACCTTGCCCAGCACCTTGCCGCCCGCCTTCACGACCACCTCTTCCGTGTCGCGCTCGAGCGCGTGGCCGAACGCGTAGTCCGCGGTGAGGAAGAACCAGCTCTTCTTGCCGGTGTCGACGATCGCGCTGCCGGTGCCGTGCGCGAGCATCCACGTGTCATAGGTCCAGTGGATGGTGTTCGGCGAGCACGCCTTGCCGGTGAGATCCGAGGTCGCGGCGCCGGAAACGAGAAAAGCCTTGTTCTTCTCGCGCGTCACCTGGTTGATGGCGAGCGCGACCGAAGAAGTAGGCACGTCGACGATCACGTCGACGCCGTCACGGTCATACCATTGGCGCGCGATGCTCGAGCCCACTTCCGGCTTGTTCTGGTGATCGGCGGTGATCACCTCGACCTTCATGCCCTTCTTCGCGGCGCCGAAATCCTCGATCGCCATGCGCGCGGCCACGGCGCCGCCCTGGCCCGAGATGTCGGCGTATAGGCTCGACTGGTCGTTCAGCACGCCGATCTTGATCACGCCGTCCGAGATCTGCGCGTGCGCCGATGCCATCGCCATGGCGACGCCGGCGGCAATTCCTAATTTACGAAGCATGCCACTATCTCCTGGGTTGAAATTCAGACTCCGAGGTAAGCGTGGACCTTGTCCATGCTCGCCTCCAAGGCCGTGTTGGCAATCATGTCCACGACGCGCCCGTGCTCGACGACGTAATAGCGATCGGCCACGGTCTGCGCGAAGCGGAAGTTCTGCTCGACCAGCAGGATGGTAAAGCCTTCCTGCTTGAGCCGCGCGATGGTGCGGCCGATCTGCTGCATGATCACCGGCGCCAAGCCCTCGGTCGGCTCATCGAGCATGAGCAGGCGCGCTCCGGTGCGCAGGATGCGGCCGATCGCGAGCATCTGCTGCTCGCCACCGGAGAGCTTCGTGCCCTGGCTCGCAAGGCGCTCGCGCAAATTCGGAAACAGGTCGTAGATCTGCCCGTCGGCAAGGCCGCCGTCGCGCACCTTCGGGGGAAGAAGCAGGTTCTCCTTTACGTTAAGGCTGGCGAAGATGCCGCGCTCCTCCGGGCAGAAGGCGATGCCCAGCCGCGCGATTGCGTTCGACGGCAGCCGGATCGTCTCAGTCCCCGCGAACTTTACCGAGCCCTCGCGGCGGCCGACCATGCCCATGATCGACTTCAGCGTCGTGGTCTTGCCGGCGCCATTTCGGCCAAGCAGCGTCACCACTTCGCCTTGGCGCACCTCGAAGTCCATGCCGTGCAGGATGTGCGACTCGCCGTACCAGGCATTGAGGCCGCGCACTTCGAGCAAGCTAGGCATGTCCGGCTCCGAGATAAGCCTCGACGACGCGTGGATCCTTGGACACAGTGTTGTAGTCGCCCTCGGCGAGGATCTCGCCACGCTGCAGCACGGTGATGCGGTCCGAGAGGGTCGAGACGACCGAGAGGTTGTGCTCGACCATCAGCACGGTGCGCTTGGCGGCGACGCGCTTCACCAGCGCGGTGATGCGCTCGACGTCGCCGTGCGTCATGCCGGCGGTGGGCTCGTCGAGCAGCATCATCTCCGGATCGAGCGCGAGCGTGGTGGCGATCTCCAGCGCGCGCTTGCGCCCGTAGGGCAGCTCCACCGCCACGGTGCCTTCGAACTCAGCGAGTCCGACGGCGTCGATCAGCTGGCGCGCCGAATCGTTCAGCTCATCGAGCGCGCGCTCCGGGCGCCAGAAGTCGAACGATTGCCCGCGCTTTCGTTGCAGCGCGATGCGCACGTTCTCGAGCACCGTCAGGTGCGGAAACACTGCCGAGATCTGGAACGAGCGCACGAGGCCCATGCGCGCGATTGCGGAGGGCTTGGCGCCGGTGATCTCGCGACCGTTGTAGAAGATCTCGCCGCGCGTCGGCGGCAGGAAATGCGTAAGCAGGTTGAAGCAGGTGGTCTTGCCGGCGCCGTTCGGACCGATGAGCGCATGAATGCTGCCGCGCCGTACTTTCAGCGAGACGTTGTTGACGGCGACGAAGCCCTTGAATTCCTTCGTGAGCCCGCGCGTCTCGAGAATGATGTCCTCGGCCAGGCAGCCCTCCTCGGCGGCGCCGCGCGATGATACACGGCTTCAGTAGCGAGGCGGCTTCTTCTTCTCGAGGAAGGCGTCCATGCCGGCGCGGCCTTCGTCGTGGGCGAAGCTCGCGGAAATCACGCCGGAGGCGAGCTCGTACGCTTTCGCCACGCCAAGGTCCAGCTGCTGGTAGAAGGCGCGCTTGCCGGCCGCTGTCTGCACCGGCGGCTTCTCGGCGATGGTGCGCGCGAGTTGCTCCGTTTCGGCCGCCAGCATCTGCGGCGGCACGACGCGGTTCACCAGGCCCCATTCCAGCGCCGTGCGCGCATCGATCTGCTCGCCGGTGAGCAGCATCTCGAGCGCGCGCTTGCGCGAGAGATTGCGGCCGAGCGCGACACCCGGCGTCGAGCAGAAGAAACCCCACGTCACGCCCGGCGTGGTGAACTTCGCCGTGTCGGCTGCGACCGCCAGATCGCACTGCGCAACGAGCTGGCAGCCGGCCGCGGCCGCGACGCCCTGCACGCGCGCAATCACGGGCTGCGGCAGCACGGTGATCGATTGCATCATGCGGCTGCATTGCCCGAAGATCTCGGCGATCTTCGCCTCGTCCTCGAGCGCGCGGATTTCCTTGATGTCATGCCCGGCGCTGAACGCCTTGCCGTTCGCCGCCAGAATCACCACGCGCACGCGTTTGTCGCCGGCAATGGCGTCGAAGGCCGCCTGGAGTGCTTCCAGCATCTCGCTCGTGAGCAGGTTCATCTGCCCCGGCCGGTTCATGGTCAGTGTGCAGATGCCGTCGCGCTCTTCGCGCAGCAGGATGCCTTGTTCGCTTTTGGGGATGGCGCTCATGTATCGATCGCGGTCGCCGACTTGGCGCGCTCGCGCAGCACGAACTTCTGGATTTTGCCGGTGGAAGTCTTCGGCAGCTCGCCGAACACCACGGCGCGCGGCGCCTTGAAACGGGCCAGCTGGCCGCGGCAGAACTCGATCAATTCCGCTTCGCTCACCTTCGCGCCGCTCTTCAGCTCGACAAAGGCGCAGGGCGTCTCGCCCCATTTGGCATCGGGCATCGCCACCACCGCCGCGCCGAGCACCGCGGGATGGCGGTAGAGCACGTCTTCCACTTCCAGCGACGAGATGTTCTCGCCGCCGGAGATGATGATGTCCTTCGACCGGTCGCGGATCTTGACGTAGCCGTCGGATTGCATCACCGCGAGGTCGCCTGAATGGAACCAGCCGCCGCGGAAGGCCTCCTCGCTCGCCTGCTTGTTCTTGAGGTAACCCTTCATGGTGATGTTGCCGCGAAACATGATCTCGCCCATCGTCTCGCCGTCGGCCGGCACGGGTTCCATAGTTTCCGGATCCATCACCGAGAGGCCCTCCTCGACGTGGTAGCGCACCCCTTGGCGGCCGTTCAGGCGCACCTGCTCGGCGAGCGGCAGCTCGGCCCATTCCGGGTGCTTGGCACAGACGGTCGCGGGTCCATACACCTCGGTGAGCCCGTACACATGCGTAAGATCGAAGCCCATCTTCGACATGCCCTCGATCATCGAGGCCGGCGGCGCGGCGGCGGCGACGAGCGCGCTCACCTTGTGCTCGATGCCGCGCTTCATCTCGTCGGGCGCATTGATGAGCGTCTGATGCACGATCGGCGCGCCGCAGTAATGCGTGACGCGGTGCTCCTTGATGAGCTGGAAGATCGTGCCCGCCTCGACCTTGCGCAGGCAGACGCTGGTGCCGGCATTGGCCGCCATGGTCCACGGAAAGCACCAGCCATTGCAGTGGAACATCGGCAGCGTCCAGAGGTACACCGAATGGTGCGGCATGCCCCAGACGAGGATGTTGCCGACCGCGTTGAGATAGGCGCCGCGGTGGTGGTAGACGACGCCTTTCGGATTGCCGGTCGTGCCGGAGGTGTAGTTGAGCGCGATCGCTTCCCACTCGTCTTGCGGCCAGCGCCAGGCGAAGTTCGGCTCGCCTCCGGCCAGCAGTTCTTCATAAGTCAGCTCGCCAAGGCGCCTGCCGCCGCGGAACTCAGCGTCCTCGGCATCGACCACCATGATGCGGCGCTTCACCATCTTCAGGGCCGCTTCGATGGTCGCCGAGAACTCGCGGTCCGTGATCACGATCTTCGCCTCGCCGTGCTCGAGCATGAAGGCGATCGCCTGCGGATCGAGCCGCGTGTTTAGCGTGTTCAGCACCGCGCCTGTCATGGCGACACCGAAATGGCATTCGTACATCGGCGGCGTATTGGGCAGCATGGCCGCCACGGTGTGGCCGACGCCGATGCCGCGTCTCGCGAGCGCCGAGGCAAGGCGCCGGCAGCGCGCGTAGGTCTCGCCCCAGGTGTAGCGCTCGGCGCCGTGGATCACCGACGTGCGCTGTGGATAAACGTAGGCCGCGCGCTCAAGGAAGGAAAGCGGCGTAAGCGGCGCGTAATTGGCCGGATTTTTGTCGAGATTGTGATCGAAAATCGTTCCGGCCATAGGCCAAGTATAGCGGGGCGGCGCTAGACGATTCACACGGCGCGCCGTCGAATCACGGTATGCGAAAAGCCATCTTCGGTATGCGAAAGACCGCTCTCGTCCTCGTCGCGATCCTCACCGTCTCCCTTGCGGCGGTGAGCTGGCTTGGCAAGAACATCGCCGACCCCGCGTGGCTCGCGCTCGGGCTCGCCATCGCCGCGGTCGGCATGGCGATCTACGGCGCGCTAAAGGCCGGACTGCTCGAGTTCTCGCCGGAGGTGCTCGCGGGCGATGTCATCGTGCCACGCCCGAGCCGCGCCGGCGGCGACGTGAAGCTGCTTCTGCCACTGCAGTTCACCAACGCCGGCACGTCGGACGGCGTGGTCGAATGGGTCGCGCTGCGGCTCACAATCGACGGCGACATCACGCGCTCGGTGCTGCTCAGTCCGGTCGCGGAAGTCGACATGCAGCGCTTTATTCAAGCGAAGAGGAAGTTGGACGACGAGAACGCGGTCGAGCCGTTCACCGCTTTCCCGCTCGAGGGAAGGCGCTCGCTTGCCAAGTTCGTACTGTTCGACCTGGCCGAGAAAGGCCGCGCCGAGCCGCTACGGCTGCGCCCCGGGCGCTGGGGGTTCGAGGTCTTCGTCAAATCGACCGCCAACCGCTCCCCCAAGCTCGAGCGCTCGTTTGAGCACGTCGTCGAGCGCAAGCACACTGAACAGTTCGCCGCCGATACGCCGGTCTACCTGATCAACTACCAGATCACCCTGCCCTCGGCCCGGCGCGAGCTCGCCGGCCCCGAGTGGATGCCGCGCACCGCCCGCTATTCGGGGTCAGGCACCTAGCTAACCGTACAAAGTACGGAATTAAGCCGTCAGCAGCTTGCGCCAGAGGCTCGGCGCCTTGCGCTGCTTTTCCATGTTGTCGAGGTATTGCTCGTGCAGCGCCACCTCCTCGGGCAGCGCGGGCAGGACGATCAAATTGGCGATGTCGGCCTGCATGAGCGCGGCCGCGGCCGCCGCCGCGGCCGGGGTCTCGAGCTCCATGACCAGGCTTTCCTGGCCGCGGGTCATGGCGAGATAGCATTCGGCCAATAGCCGGGCGTCGAGCAGCGCGCCGTGGACGGTGCGGTTGGCGTTGTTGACGAAGTAGCGCTCGCACAGCGCATCGAGCGTGTTTTTCCTGCCGGGATGGATCTCGCGCGCAAAGGCGAGCGTATCGGTGACTTTGGCAGCGTGATCCAGTAGCCGCCCGAGCCCCGCCCGCCCGAGCTCGAGGTCGAGGAACTCGACGTCGAATTCGGCGTTGTGGATGATCACCTCGGCGCCGGTGATGAAGTCGAGGAACTCGCGCGCGACCTCGGCGAATTTCGGCTTCGCGCGCAGGTCCTCGAGCGTCAGCCCGTGCACGCGGGTCGCGCCGAGGTCAACGTCGCGTTCCGGATTCAGGTAGGCGTGGAAATGCCGCTCGGAGAGGCGCCGCGACAGGACCTCGACACAGCCGATTTCGATGATGCGGTCGCCGAGCTTGGCGTTTAGACCCGTGGTTTCGGTATCAAGGACGACTTGGCGCGTCATTGTTATTAGGGATCCCCTTGTTGGCGAGCCTGTCCGCCCGCTCGTTTTCCGGATGCCCGGCATGGCCGCGCACCCAGTGCCACTCTACCTCATGATTTTCCGCCAGCTCGCCCAGGCGCTGCCAGAGATCGACGTTCTTCACCGGCTTTTTGTCCGCCGTGAGCCAGCCGCGGCGTTTCCAGTCGTGGATCCAGGTCGAGATGCCCTTCTGCACGTAGAGCGAGTCCGTATATAGGCGCACGCGGCTCGGGCGCTTCAGGGCCTCCAGCGCCCGGATGACGGCCATGAGCTCCATGCGATTGTTGGTGGTTTGCGCCTCGCCGCCCCAGATTTCCTTCTCTGCACCCTTCGCGCGGAGGAGCGCGCCCCAGCCGCCCGGGCCGGGATTGCCGCGGCAGGCGCCGTCGCTGTAGATCTCGACGACATCGTCAGTCCCCATGGTGGTTCTTGTGGCTGCGCTGCGACACCGGCGCGAGCGCGCGGCGCCGCGCGCGCTCCAGGCGCCAGGCCGGCGTGACGAGCCGCATGCCGTGCACGCGCTTCACCGCCCGGATGACGTAGATGCCGCCAAGGAGCGGCCACCAGCGCGCGCCCGCCCTATCCATGAAGGCGAAGCGGTCGAGCCAGAGCCGCTGCCGGAAAGGCGGCGCATAACAGCCGAACTTGCCGCCGTTCAGCTCGAAGCCGAGCACCCGCAGCCAGTCGCGCAGGCGCAGGAGCCCGATCATTCGCGCATCCCAGGGGACGCCCGCGCGCCGCGAGGTGAACAACTGCCGCAGGCGCCAGAGCGACGCCGTGTTGAAGCCGGAGATGACGATCTGGCCCTCCGGCATTAGTACGCGTTCGGCTTCGCGTAATACTTCATGCGGGTTGGGATGGAATTCCAGCACGTGCGGCAGCGCCACCAGATCGACGCTTTGCGCTGCGAGCGGCAATTGCAGCGGATCGGCGGCGATCGCCGCGCCGGGCTCGAGCGCGAGCGAGAAGCGGAAGCGGATGCGGTTCTGTCGCAGGAAATCGACTTCCGGTAGGCCGACCTGTACTGCCCGGAAACCGAACACATCATCGACGGCGCTGTCAAACTGGGCAAGCTCCCAGCCGAGCACATAGGCCCCTTGGGGTGTGCCAAACCACCCGGAAAGAGACGAGCGCTCGCCGTTATACTTTTGCGCCCCGTTCTGCAAGAAGGATTGCCGCATCACCGATGAACATCTTGCCGCGCATCGTCCCAATTCAGGCGTTCAAAGACAACTATGTCTGGACGCTGCGCGACGAACGCTACGCCGCGGTGGTGGATCCGGGCGAAGCACGGCCGGTGCTCGACTACCTGCAGCGCGAGCAGCTTACGCTCGCGGCGATTCTGGCGACCCATCATCATCCGGATCACGTCGGCGGCATCGCCGAGCTAATTGAACACTATCGGGTGCCCGTGTTCGGGCCGCGCCACGAGCCGATTGCGACGCTCACGGAACCCGTCTCGGAAGGCGATCGCATCAGCATCCCGGAGCTCGGGCTCACCTTCGAGGTTCTCGACATACCGGGGCATACGCGCGCGCATGTCGCCTATTATGGAGCAGGCGCTCTCTTCTGCGGCGACACGCTCTTTGCCTGCGGCTGCGGACGCCTTTTCGAAGGCACGGCCGAGCAGATGTTTGCCTCGCTCTCGAAGCTCGCCTCGCTCCCCGACGACACCAAGGTTTACTGCGGGCATGAATACACGCTCGCCAACATCGGCTTCGCCAAGGCGGTCGAGCCGGGCAACCGCGCGCTCAGCGCGCGCGAGGAGCGCGATCGCAAGCTCCGCGATGCGGGCAAGCCGACTTTGCCGAGCACGCTCGGCGACGAAAAGGCGACCAATCCGTTTCTTCGCTGCCGCGAGCCGGCGGTCGTCGAGTCGGCGAACAAGTATCTCGGCGCGCGCATCGCCGACCCGGTGCGCGTCTTCGCTGCGATCCGCGACTGGAAGAACCGGTTTTGAGCCCGCGCGCGCTCATCGCCTGCGTGTGCGCGGCGCTGCTCGCCGCCTGCGCGACGCCCGGTGCGCCCCCGACGAGCGAAGAGCCGGCCGCGCCGCCGGCGAGCTCGGAGGCGCCGACCCCTGCGCCTCCCACCGTCGCCAAGGCGCCCGCGACGACGCCCGCGCCCGCCGCGGCGGTCGCAGCCGCACCCGGCAAGTTCGAAGGTCCGAGCGCTACGGTGGCGCCGCGGCCGCAGATCGCCCTTATTGACCGCACGATCCCGCCGCAGGACCTGTGGCAGCGCATGCGCCAGGGCTTCGCCATGCCGGATCTCGACAACGCGCTGGTGCGCGAGAAGATGGCCTACTACGCCGCGCGGCCCGATTATCTGCAGCGCATCTTCGACCGCAGCCGCATGTACCTCTATCACATCGTCGAGGAACTGGAGAAACGCGGCATGCCGACCGAGCTGGCACTGCTGCCGATGGTCGAGAGCGCTTTCAACCCGATGGCCTACTCGAGGGCGCATGCCTCGGGCCTGTGGCAATTCATCCCCGGCACGGGCAAGCGCTTCGAGCTGCAGCAGAACTGGTGGTACGACGGCCGGCGAGACATCGTCGACTCGACCAACGCCGCGCTCGATTACCTCAAGTACCTCTACGACATGCACGGCGACTGGCATCTCGCCCTCGCCTCGTACAACTGGGGCGAGAACGCCGTCTCCCGCGCCATTGCCAAGAACCGCGCGGCCGGCAAGCCGACCGATTACTCGCACCTCTCCATGCCGCTCGAGACGCGCCATTACATCCCGAAGCTCCAGGCGCTGAAGAACATCATCAACAACCCCGAGCCGCTCGGCATCGTGCTCGACCCGATCCCGAACCAGCCCTACTTCGCTACTTACACCAAGTTGCGCGACATCGACGTGCAACTCGCGGCGCGGCTCGCCGACATGTCGGTCGCGCAGTTCATCGCATTGAACCCGGGGTTCAGCCGGCCGCTCATCCGCGCCTCGGTGACGCCGCGCATCGTGCTGCCGGCGGACAAGGTCGACACCTTCCACGAGAACCTGCAGAAGCTCGACGAGCAATCGCTCGTCTCATGGAAGACCTACTACCCGAAGAAGGGCGAGACGCTCGAGTCGATCGCCAAGAAGCACGGCATGACGGTGAGCCACCTCAAAGAAGTGAACGGCATTCCGGTGCGCTCGCGCACCGTGCCCAACCTGATCGTCGTGCCGGCCAACAGCCGCGCCACGGTCGCCATGGCGAAGATGCCGATCATGTATGCGCCGCCAATCCCGATCACCTACCGCAAGATCTATCACACGGTGAAGCCAGGCGAGACGCTGGCCGCGATCGCCAAGCGCTACCGCGTGTCGCTGGAAGACATGAAGCGCTGGAACCCGAAAGGCGCCATCGTCGGGCAGCGAGTGACGATGGAAGTGCGCGCGGCGGGTAAGGGCAAGCCACGTGCGCAGGCCAAGGGCAAGCCGCGCGCGTCCAAGCAGTCCGCTTCAGCCGGCGGCAGCGCGCGTCAGCGCCGCTAGGTCCAGCTTCTTCATGTCGAGGAGCGCGCTCATCACGCGATCGCCCTTCTCGCCGCCCGCCGTGACCAAGTCCTGCATGCTGCTCGGCACCACCTGCCATGAGACGCCGTACCGATCCTTGAGCCAGCCGCACTGCTGGGCGCGCTCATCGCCGCCCGCGGTGAGCCGCTCCCAGTAGTAGTCGATCTCCTCCTGTGTGTCGCAATAGACCTGGAGCGAGATCGCTTCGTTGAACTTGAAGAGCGGCCCGCCGTTCAGCGCGGTAAAGGGCTGCCCTTCCAGCTCGAACGCCACCACCATCACCGAGCCGGCCGGGCGCCGGTGCACTTCATATCCGGCTTTGCCATAGCGCGTCACCGTGACGATGCGGGAATTCTTGAAGATGCCGCAGTAGTACTTCGCCGCCTCCTCGGCCTGCTCGTCGAACCACAGGCAAGGGGCAATTTTTTGAATCCGTGCCATTCGCGTCCTCCAAGGTCAACGCCGCCCGCGCGGCTTGCTCTAGTCGTACAGCAGCGATGAAAATCGACGCCGGAGACTAGGGAACGGGCAAATAGATCGGCAAAGCGAGTTGCACGCTGGAGATGTCGGTGGTCGAAACCAGGGTGCTCGGCCTCAGGTACGGACTGTCGACGTTGCTGATCTCAAGCTTGAGAGTGTGATTGGGCTTAACTTCCCAGAAGTTCCCGAAAGTCGGGATGGTGACGGGGACGGGCTTATTGAGAACGCCGCCATCGAGGAGGAACGTGCCACGCGTGATCAGCTCCTTCGTGCCGTCGTCGCCGAGGTCGAAGAGGCGCACGTTGAGTTGCACCCGAAGCGCCGGGACAACCGGGGTTGCGACCAACGAGACTATCGGCTGCCCGGCAATGATCAGCGACTGTGCGCCGACGTTGAAGCTGAACTCCGCGAGACTTCCCGCGACGATGGCGGAATCGGGGGGTGGCGGCAGCGGCTCGAGCTCGCGCGCCGCTTCCATGTACAGCGGGTCCCAGGTAAATGTAGCCAGCGGGTCGGTGCCCGGGTTCACCAGCCTCGCAGTGCCACCGAAGTCCTTGGTGAGAGTGCCGCCGTTAGCCAGCGCATCAAGGCTTTGCGCTGTTTTCACGTCTGCCGGATTGAACGCTTGGGCGCGTGGCCGCGTAATGGCCGCGTGCACGACATGCTCGGGCTCCGTGCCACGAGCCTGCAGGTAATAGGCGAACCACTGCCGGATGAGGCCCACGAGGTAGTCGCGCTCGCCTCCCTTGTTGGCGGCGCGCGGGTGGCCGAGATCGCCGAAGTACGACGCGATCGGATACCGCGGATCGAGCCGTTGAAGCATGCGCGTCGCCTCGGGAAGCGGGAAAAGATCGTCGGGCATGCCTTGCACCTGAAAGATCGGCACCCGGTTTGCCGCCACGCCGGCCCAGAACGCCTCCTGCCACCAGATCGAGCGGTACCCGGCGACGCCGGCCACGATCTGCGGATAAACCGGATCGACCACCAGCGTGCACGGCTCTACCGCATTCAGCCAGCCGTTCCAGGCGGTGAGGTACTCCGGGTAGTTCGGATAGGGCCGAGTCGTCGGCTCACGCAGCCCGGAGACGTAAAGCGCATTGACCAGGCTCAGCTTCAGCGATCCCAGCGGCGCCAAAGAATTTTCGGGCTTGCCGTTCGGCATGAGCGCATACACGAGGTCGGTCCAGGGCACGACCGGCACCGCAGTGCGGATGCGCACGGATGCGCCGTGCGGGGTGGAAAAGCTCGGCTGCAGGAGCGAGAGCCATGTCTGACCACCCCCGTACGACAAGCCGACTACACCGACCGCGTCGGGGTTGAGATGCAGCCGTCCTTCGTCGACGACCTGGGCGATCATGCTGCGCAGGTCAGCGAGCTCGACGTTGATGTCCGCCAGGTTTACCTGTCCCCAGGACTCGCCAAAACCACGTGCCGAGTAGCGCAGCACTGCGTGGCCGTCGGCGAGGAGCGGCTCGGCGAGGTAACCGAAGCTCCCCTTGCTGCCGCCCCAGCCATGCAACAGGACGATGAGCGGATGGGGCCCGTTGCCGGGGGGCACGGAAACGCTGACATCGAGCAGCGCGCCATCCACGGCGCTCGCGAGGAAACCGGAACACTCGCGTCCCGTAGCCGTTGAGCCATCACACTTCAGTCCGGGCTTGACCGTCCCCTGCCCGGTGAAGACACCGATCCGATACGTATCGGCACCGAAATTCGCCGGCGGGCACTGCTGCGCGATCGCCCCGGAAAAGAACAGCAGAAGTACGAGCCAGCCGAGAGTACGCATGATTGAAAAGATACCCCCGGAATTGTGACCGAGCTACCTTGCCGCGCGGCTCTAGCCTTTGCTTGGACCGACGGGCCGATAACTCGTGAAGCGCGTCACTTTGCCTGAACGCGCATCGATGTCGACTTCCCAGCCGCGCAGGCTGGCCCCCGCCCGGTCATTGAGGAAGCGTACCGTCCAGCCCTTTTGCCCCTTTGCGACGCTCCTCTTCAACGCGCCGCCATGCGAGAGGCGGTGCCGTTCCGCGTAAGCGACCGCGTAACAGGTCGCCTGCTCGGAATCACGCACCGGCGGCGCTCCGCAATCCGCGGCAAAGATCGCCGGCGTGAAAAAACATGCAGCCACAGCCAAGAATGCCTGGGACCACCTCATAGCGCCCTCCGCTTGATGGCCTAGGGTACGCCAGCTTCGATCAGAGTGCGTGTGTAGTCCGACCTCGGCCGGCCGACGATTTCCTCGAGGGTGCCGGCCTCGACGATGCGGCTGTCCTTCATCACCATCACCCGATGCGCGAGGGCGCGTACGACGTCGATGTCGTGCGTCACGAGGATGTAGGAAAGGCCGTACTTTTTCTGCAGATCGGTAAGGAGCTCCAGCACCTGCTTCTGGATGGTGACGTCGAGCGCGCTGGTGGGCTCGTCGAGCACCACCACTTTCGGCCTTACGATCAGCGCGCGCGCTATGGCGATGCGCTGGCGCTGACCGCCGGAGAATTCGTGCGGATAGCGATCGAGGAGCGGCTCGGCGCGTCCGCCTTCCATGAGGCCGACGTCGAGAAGCGCCGCCAGGATGCGGCTGCGGCGCTGGGCGGCGTCGAGCTCCGGCTCATGGATCTCCAGGCCTTCGCCGACGATCTGCTCGATGATAAGGCGCGGCGAGAGCGAGGATAGGGGATCCTGGAACACGACCTGGATCTCGCGCCGCAGGCGCTTTCGTTGCCCGCTGTCGGCGTCCGTCCAGCGGCTGCCATCGATCTGGATGTCGCCTTGCGCGGCGACGAGGCCGAGCACCGCGAGTGCGAGCGTCGTCTTACCCGATCCGGATTCGCCGATGACGCCGAGCGTCTCGCCCGGCGCAAGCTCGAAGCTCACGTTCTGCACGGCGGTGAAGCGGCCGCTCTTGAACCAGCCGCGGATGCCCGGCAAATGCGTCGGGTAGTGCACCGCCACGTCCTTCGCCGTCACGACGCGGCCGCTCGCCGGGGGCGCCACCGCGCGGTCGGGACGGCTGTTCACCAGCTTGCGCGTATAAGGATGCTGCGGCCGCTCGATGACCTCGCGCGTCGCACCCTGCTCGACCATCACGCCCTTCTCCATCACCGCGACACGATCGGCGAAGCGGCGCACGAGATTCAGGTCGTGGGTGATGAGAAGGAGCGCCATGCCGGCCTGAGCGCGCAGATCTTCCAGGAGCTGGAGGATTTGCAGCCGGATGGCAACGTCGAGCGCCGTGGTCGGCTCGTCGGCGATCAGCAGCTTCGGCTTGCAGGCGAGCGCCATGGCGATCATGGCGCGCTGGCGTTGGCCGCCGGAGAGCTGGTGCGGGTAGCTGCGGGCGCGGCGCTCGGCTTCCGGAATGCCGACGCGCGTCATCGCCGCAACCGCCTCGGCCCATGCCTGTCCACCGCGCAGCGGCGTGTGCAGCTCGATCGATTCGACGATCTGCTGACCGACGCTGTAGAGCGGATTTAGCGCCGTCATCGGCTCCTGGAAGACCACGGCGATGTCACGCCCGCGCATCTCGTGCAGCTCGTCCTCCGTCATCTGCAACACGTCGCGCCCGGCGAAGCGGATGCGGCCCTGCAGGCGCGCATTCTCGATGAGCCGCAGCGTCGAGAGCGCGGTCACGGTCTTCCCCGAGGCCGATTCGCCGACGAGCGCCAGCTTCTCGCCGGCGTCGAGCGAGAAGGAAACGTTGTCGACGACCTTGCGCGGGCCGAAGTAGATGCTGAGGTCGTTGACTTCGAGGAGGCTCATTTGCCTTCCCCTTCGAGCACCTTGCGTGGATCGAGAGCGTCGCGCAGGGCGTCGCCGATCAAGATGAGAAGCAGCAGCGTAACGACCAGGACCGCAAAGGTGGAGAGCGAAATCCACCACGCGTCGAGATTGTCTTTTCCCTGCTGCAGCAGCTCGCCGAGGCTTGGCGTGCCCGGCGGCACGCCGAGGCCGAGGAAGTCGAGGCTGGTAAGCGCGCCGATCGCCGCCGCCATCTCGAAGGGAACCAGCGTCACGACCGGCGTAAGGCTGTTCGGCAGGATGTGGCGCCACATGATGATGCGATCGCTCTGGCCGAGTGCCCGCGCGGCGCGCACGTAGTCGAGCGTGCGGTTCTTGAGGAATTCGGCGCGCACGTAGGCGGCGATGCCGAGCCAGCCGAAGACCGCGATCAGCACTACCAGCAGCCAGAAGCTCGGCGAGAAGAGCGATGAGAAAATGATCAGCATGTAGAGCACCGGCATCGCGCCCCAGATCTCCTTGAAGCGCTCCATGCCGATGTCGGTCCAGCCGGCGAAGTAGCCCTGGATCGCGCCGTAGAGCAGGCCGAAGAGCGTCGATAGCCCCGCGACGATCAGCGCGAAAAACGCCGAGAGGCGAAACCCGTAGAGCAGCCGCGCCAGCAGATCGCGGCCGCGATCGTCGGTGCCGAGCCAGTTCTCATGGTCCGGGCGCGCCGGGCTCGGGCTCGGTGAAAAATAATTGATCGTCGTGAAGTGGTAATGGTTCGGCGGATACAGCGCGAAGTTGCCCGGTTTTGCGAACTGCTGGCGGATGAAGGGATCCAGATAATCGGTCGGCGTCGGAAAATCGCCGCCGAAGGTGGTCTCGGGCAGCGTCTGGAACACCGGGAAGTACCAATGCCCTTCGTAGCGCACGACCAGCGGCTTGTCATTCGATAGCACCTCGGCGGCGAGGCTGATAACGAAGAGCAGGCCAAAGAGCACGAGGCTCACGTAGCCGAGGCGATTGGCGCGGAAGCGCCGCCATGCGCGTCGCGCCGGGCTGGCATGCAGCGGGATGTCCGCCGTATTGGCGGTCGACACCGGAGCGCCGATGACCGTCGACACGGCTATTCGAACTTCACGCGTGGATCGACCCAGACGTAGGTCAGGTCGCGGATCAGATTGGTCAGCAGACCGATGATCGTGTAGACGAAGAGACTGCCGAAGACGACGGGATAGTCCCGCCGAATGACCGACTCGTACGACAGCAGACCCAGGCCGTCGAGCGAAAACAGTGTCTCGATGAGGAGCGAACCGCCGAAGAACGCGGCGATGAACGCCGCCGGAAAGCCGGTCATGATCGGGATCAGCGCGTTGCGAAAGACGTGGCGCCAGAGCACCTTCCTTTCGTCAACGCCCTTGGCGCGCGCCGTCATGACGTACTGCTTGCGGATCTCCTCGAGCACCGAGTTTTTGGTGAGGATGGTGATGACGGCGAAGCCGCCGACGACCATCGCGGTCACGGGCAGCGTAATGTGCCAGAGGTAATCGGTCACCTTGTGGAACAAATCGAGCTCGTGCCAGTTCGCCGAGACGATGCCGCGCAACGGAAACCACTGTACGAAGCTGCCGCCGGCGAAATAGACGAGCAGCACGACGCCGAGCACGAAGCTCGGGATCGCATAGCCGAGCAGGACGATGAAGGTAGTTGCGGTGTCGAATAGGCTGCCGGCGCGCACGGCCTTGGCGATGCCGAGCGGGACCGAAATAAGATACGTGAAGAGGAAGGTCCACATGCCCAGACTGATCGACACGGGCAGCTTCTCCTTGATCAGCTGCGACACGTCCTTGTTGTGGAAGAAGCTGCGGCCGAGATCGAAGCGCGCGAACTGCCCGAGCATCTGGATGAAGCGCTCGTGCGCCGGCTTGTCGAAACCGTAGAGCTTCTTTATCTCCTCGACTTTCGCCGCGTCGACGCCCTGGCGGCCGCGATAGCCGGCGAGGCCCGCCTGCGCCGCGGCGCGTCCGCCCGCCTCGCCACCGCCCGCTTCGCGCCCCTGGAGCTGCGCCACCATCTGCTCGACCGGACCGCCCGGCACGAACTGGATGACGATGAAGGTGATGAGCAGGATCCCGAAAAGCGTCGGGATCATGAGGAGGAGCCGCTTGAGGATGTAGGCCCACATCGCTAGCGCTTCCTCCACCAGGTGGAAACGAGCCAGTCGTCCGGCGTGTAATAGAGCGGCTTCACCGCCGGCTGCTCGAACTTGCCGCCGCGCCAGGCCACCCGGAAGGTATTGGAATACCACTGCGGCACGACGTAATAGCCATGCCGCAGGACGCGGTCGAGCGCGCGCAATCGCGCAATCAGCTCCGGCCGGGTGCTCGCCGCTGCCGCCAAGTTGACGAGCGCATCCACCGCCGGATCCTTGATGCCGATCAGATTGCTCGAGCCCTCGACGTCGGCCTGATCCGAGGCGAAACGCGCGATGAGATCCGCGCCCGGCGCTTCGTTGCCGGGTACGCGGATGGTAAAGAGGTCGAAATCGAAGACGTCGAGGCGCTTCTGGATCAGCGCGAAGTCGGCGCGACGGTACTGGCCCTCGATGCCGAGCTTGGCGAGCGCCTGGAACCACGGTGTGATGACGCGCTCGCCGCCGCCGCTGTCGAGATACTCGAGCACGAACGGCTCGCCCCTCGCGTTGCGTAGCGCGCCGTCGCGATAGCTCCAGCCGGCCGCCGCGAGGAGATCGCGCGCCTTGCGCAGGTTCTCGCGGAGGCTGCCGGGCGGGTTGCTGCTCGGCGGCAGCGGCACGTCCTCGTTGAATATCTGCGGCGCCAGCTTCTTGCGCAACGGCTCGAGCTCCTGCAGCTCATCCTTGCCGGGCAGGCCGTGCGCCTCGAAATCCGAGCCGTTGAACCAGCTCGTGCAGCGGATGTAGGCGTTGTACATGAGACGCCGGTTCATCCACTCGAAGTCGAAGGCAAGGCCGATCGCCTGGCGCACCCGTACGTCCTTGAACTTGTCGCGCCGCGCGTTGATCCAGTACGCCTGAAAGTCGCCGGCGTTCTTCGTCGGCAGCTCGGCGCGCACCAGCTCGCCCGAATCGAATTTCTTGCCGACGTAAACTCGCGCCCATTCCCGCGCCGAGAAGGTGCGGATGTAATCGAACTCGCCCGCCTTAAACGCTTCCGTCTGCGCCGTGTTGTCCTTGTAGATTTTGTAGATGACGCGGTCGAAGTTGTACATGCCGCGCCGAACACCGAGCTCTCGCGCCCAGTAGTTGGGATCGCGCTGGTAGGTGACGTCGTTCGAGTTCCAGTCGGCGATGCGATATGGCCCGCTGCCGATCGGCATGTCCGTGATCACCTGGTCGAAGGGCTTGCCCGCACCCCAGTCGCGGCTGAAGACCGGCAGTCCGCCCACCAGCAGCGGCAGCTCGGCGCTTGCGCGCGCGAGGTCGAAGCGCACCGTGCGCGGCCCGAGGACCACCGCGCGCTTCACGTCGCCGTACACCACGCGATACTGCGGCGAGGCCTCCTTGCTCATCAGCCGGTCGAAGGTGTATTTCACGTCTTCCGCCATCACCGGTTTGCCGTTATGGAAGCGCGCCGCCGGATTGAGGCGAAACGTGACCGAGAGCTGGTCGCCCGCCACTTCGATATCCTCGGCGAGCAGCCCATAGGCCGTCGTCGGCTCGTCCAGCGTGCCGGTGAGCAGCGTCTCGAATACGAGCCCGCCTATTCCGGGTGGCGACGTGCCTTTCAGCGTGAACGGATTCAGCTTGTCGAGGTTGGTGATGCGTAGCGGCGGCACGAGCGAGAGATCGCCGCCCTTCGGCGCGTCCGGATTGACCCACTCGAAGTGCGCGAAGCCCTTCGGATACTTGATGTCGCCGAACTGCGCGTAGGCGTGCGCGGCCCACGCCGCCGGTGCGGCGAGCCAGGCAAGGAGCAGTACGGCCAGTCTCATTGCGCGCGTCCGGGGATGGCGGAGAGAAGGAGACGCGTATACGGGTGCTTCGGATGGGCGTAGAGCTCGTCCGGGCCGGCGATTTCCACGACCTCGCCGTCCTTCATCACCATCACCTCGTCCGCCATATACCGCACGACCGCGAGGTCGTGCGAGATGAAGAGGTAGCTCATCGCGTATTCGTCCTGCAGATCCTGCAGGAGGTTCAATAGCTGGGCCTGGACGGACACATCAAGCGCGGAGACTGATTCATCGCAGATCAGGAGCTCGGGCTTCAGGGTGAGCGCGCGCGCGATGGCGATTCTCTGGCGCTGGCCGCCCGAGAATTCGTGCGGATACTTCTCCAGCGACTCGGGCGGCAGGCCCACTTTCGCCAGCAATTCCGCGGCCATGGCGCGACGCTCGGCATCGTGCGCGCCGACGCCATGGATCTGCAGCGGCTCGGTCAGGATCTGCCCCACCGTAAAACGCGGATTGAGCGAGGCATACGGATTCTGGAACACGATCTGGATGCGCCGCTTGTACGGCATCGCTGCGCGGCCCTCAATCCCGAGGAGATCACGGCCTTCGAAGCGCACTTCGCCGGCGCTCGCCTCGTGCAGCCGCGCGACGAGCAGTGCGACGGTGGTCTTGCCCGAGCCCGATTCGCCGACCACGCCGAGCGTCTTGCCCTTGGCGATGCGGAACGAGGCGCCCTTGACGGCTTGCAGCTCGCGCTTGCGCAGCAAGCCTTCGCGGAAATGGAAGCTCTTCGCGAGTCCTTTCGCCTCGAGCAGCGTCGCCTCGTCGCCGCGCAGGCCTCGCTTTCGCTCCGGGGTCGGGTCTTGAATTGACGCATGGCGACCTGACCCCAAAAAATCGTCGATCACAGGCAAGCGCTGCGGGCGCCGATCTCGGGGCGGCCGGCAGGCGAGGAGCGCGCGCGTATAGGCGTCGCGCGGGTCGCGGAAGAGCTGCGACGCGGGTGCCTGCTCGCGCACCTCGCCGTCACGCATCACCACCACATGGTCGGCGATCTCGCTCACCAGCGCCAGATCGTGCGTGATGAAGAGCATCGCCATCTCGTGGCGCTGCTGCAGGCCGGCGATCAAGTCCATGATCTGGCGCTGCACCGTCACATCGAGAGCGGTGGTGGGCTCGTCGGCGATGAGCAGCTTCGGCTCGCAGGCGATCGCCATGGCGATCATCACCCGCTGCTGCTGGCCGCCTGAGAGCTGGAACGGATAGACATCGAGCCGGCGCTCAGGGTCGGTAATGCCGACTTCGCGCAGGAGCTCGATGGTGCGATTGCGCACCGAGCGCCCCGAGAGCCCGACATGCCGACGCAGCACTTCGCCGATCTGGAAACCGACCGTGAAGACCGGATTGAGCGAGCTCATCGGCTCCTGGAAGATCATCGCCAGCTCGCGGCCGCGCAGCGCCTGCATGTCGCGCTGCGCAAGCTCTAACAGATTGCGCCCACGGTAAAGGATGCGGCTATGGGTATCGACGGTCGCGTTCTCCTTCGGCAAGAGGCCCATGACGGAAAGCGCCGTCACCGACTTGCCGCTGCCCGACTCCCCCACCAGCGCGACCGTACTGCGCACCGGCACATCGAAGCTCACGCCTTTCACCGCGCGCAGGCGGGTCGCCTCGTCGATGCGGAAGTCCACCGCCAGGTCGCGCACTTCGAGCAGGTTCATTTGAGGCGCGGATCGAGCGCGTCGCGCATCGCATCCGTAAACAGGCTGAACGCAGTCACCAGCAACGCCATCGCCACCGTGGCGACGGTGAGCTGCCACCATTTGCCGAGCAGGAGCTCGCTCCCCGCCTCCGCCAGCATGCTGCCCCATGAAACCGTGTCGACGCCAACGCCGAAACCGAGGAAGGTGAGGATCACCTCCGACTTGATGAAGAGCACGACGTGGAGCGAGAGCTGCACCAGCACCACGTGGCTCACGTTGGGCAGGATGTGCACGAACATGCGACGTGCGGGCGAAGCGCCGATCGCGTCGGCGGCGAGCACGTATTCGCGCACCTTGTGCTTCAGATATTCCGCCCGCACCAGGCGAAAGATGCCGGTCCAGCCGGTGAGCCCAAGGATCAGGATGACGGTCAGCACGCCCTTCTGGCCGATGACCGCTGCAACGGCGAGCACCAGCAGCAAATAAGGAATGGCGGTGAAGACGCTGTAGAGCCAGTTGAAGAAATCGTCCACCGCACCGCCGCGAAAGCCCGCGAGCGCGCCGAAAACGGTGCCGAGGAAGGTAGCGAGCACGGCAGCCGCAAGGCCGACCACGAGCGACGTCTCGGTGCCTTTCACGACTTTCTTGAGCACATCGCGTCCCCACTTGTCGCCGCCCAGGGGCAGCGTTGGCGCGCGCGACTGGCCCGCCGCGCCACCGGTCATGCTCTTGGCGATCTCGGCAAGGTCAGCGGCGAGCGGATCGGGAATACCGTAGTCAGCGACCGGCTGCGCGCCCTCGGCGGCCTTGGCGAGCTGCGGGCTGTCGGCCGCCTCCGGCCCGAGGAAGCTCGGTGGCGCGAAGCTCACGCCCGCTTCGGTGTTCCAGTCGCGCGCGAGCCAGCCGGCGGCGGCGGCGAGCACCAGCGCGGCGTAGAAGAGGACCACGATCAGCGACGTGAAGCCGAGCCGGTCACGGCGGAAGCGCTTCCACGCGAGCCCCCAGACGCCGGCCTGCCTCATTTCAGCACCACGCGCGGGTCGATCGCCTTGTATAGGAGATCGGCGAGGAGATTGATCACCATCGTCGCCACGGCGACGTAAACCGTGACCGCCTTGATGATCGGGAAGTCGCTGCGCTCGACCGCAAGGATCACCTCGCGCCCGATGCCGGGAATGCCGAAGAAGCGCTCGATAAGAAAGGCGCCGGCGAGGAGCCCCGGCAGCTGCAGCAGCACGTTGGTGACGATCGGAATCGCGGCATTGCGCAGCACGTGCACCCACATCACGCGCCGCTCGGAAAGCCCCTTGGCGCGCGCGGTGCGCACGTAGTCCTGGTTGATCTCGTCGAGGAAGAACGTGCGGTAGAGGCGAATGTCCGGCGCGAGCGACACGGCGACGCCGACGATGATGGCGAGCACCGCATAGCGCAGGAGATTGTCGATGAATGTGACGCCCCAGCCCTGCACCGGGAACCAGCCGAGCTGATAGGCGAGCAGGTATTGGAAGACGAGGATGTAGACGAGGATGCTGATCGACTGTCCGACGGTGCACGCCACCATCACGGCGCGGTCGGTAAGCGAGCCGCGCACATAGGCGACCAGCATCGCCGCCGCCATGCCGAGGAGCGTGCTGATCGCGAGCAGCGGCACGAGCACCGTAAGCGACGGGCCGAGCCGGCTGGCGAAGATCTCCGAGACGCGTTCGTTCGTCGACCAGCTCACACCGAAGTCTCCGCTCAGCACCTGCTTTACGAAGATCCAGAGCTGCACCGCGTAGGGCTCGTCGACGCCGAGCTGTTTGCGGATATTGGCGATCGTTTCCGGGTTGGGAATCTTCCCCGCCAGCAGGTACGCCGGGTCGCCGCCCACCCAGTTGAAGAGGAAGAAGACGAGAAGCACAACGCCGGCGAGCGTCGGTACGAACTGCCACAGGCGCCGCAGCGTGTAAGCGAGCAAGACCTAGTACGCGGGCTTCGGGTCGAGGTCGAGGTAGAGCCACTCGGCGTGCAGCACCGGGTGCTTGGTGAAGCCCAGCACGTACGGCTGCTGCAGGGAGTTGCGTACGCGGCTGTCCGCGAGGAGCCACACGGTGTCGGTCTCCATGAGGCGGGTCATCTCGTGGTAGAGGCGGTCGCGCTCCGGCCCGTCGGCGAGCGCCAGCGACTTCTGGTAGCGGCGATCGAACTCGGCCGAGCGATAGCAGGCGTTGTTGCTCTCATAGATGTTCGGGCCGTAGAGGAGCTGCATGAAGTTGTCGCCGTCGGGCCAGTCCGCGATCCAGGCGGCGTGGCGCAACATCAGGCGGCAGCGCTTCTCGAGCTTCAGCAGCTCCGGGAAGCGGTCCTTCTGGATCTCGAGGTGGATGCCGATCGCGTCCATGCCGCGCTTGAAAAGCTCGTCGAACTGCCGGTCGCGCTCGGTCTGCGACGAGGCGTAGCGGATGACGAGCGGCGAGCCGTCCGGCAGGCGGCGGTAGCCATCGGCTGCCTTCTTGTAGCCGTAGCGCTCGAGGAGCGCATTGGCCGCGCGCGGGTCGTAGGGAATGGAGCTCCGATAGTTGGCATCGTGGCCCGCGACGCCCGGCGGTATCGGGTAATGGGCGCGCACCGCCTGCCCCTTGCGGATGATGCGAATCTGGTCATCGATGTTGTAGCTCATTGCAATGGCTCGCCGAAGCGCGACGCGCTCCTTCGCGAACCCGCCCACCGGATTGGGCGCATCGCCGATCTTGTCCTGCATGTTGAAGTACAGATAGGTGATCTCGGGGTCGATGGTGCGGTCGAGCTGGATGCCGCGGCGGACGAACTCGGGCTTGAGTTTGCCGTCGTCGGTCATGAAGGTCGGCGCCACCTCCCATAGCTGGTACTCGATGTCGGTCTCGCCGCGCTGGAAGGCGAGCCAGCGGCTCTGTGTCTCCTCCATGATGCTCACCTCGACGCCGTCGAGCGCGGGCAGGCGTTTGCCGCGCATGCGCTTGGCGATCTCGCGGTGGCGCGGATTGTCGCCCGGCTCGAAATCCCAGACCATGCCGCGATAGCCCCGGTTGGCGGCAAGAACGATCTTCGATGAGCGCACATAGCGCTTGAGAACGAATGGCCCGCTGCCGATCGGATGCGCGGCGGCCTCCTCGCCGTAGGCCTCGATCACCTCGCGCGCCACGGCGCCGGTGACCGGGAATGCGAGTACGTAGCCGAAATTGCGATCGGGCTCCTTCAGCCGGATGACGAGCGTGTATCGATCGGGCGTCTGCAGGCCCGCGACCGGCGTGTCATAGTCGAACGGCGCCCCGCTTTTCGCGCGCGCCGCGAGCTCATCGAGGCCGAGCACTTTGCCCGTGAAGAGGAAAGCGTAGGGCGAGCGGTTCTTCGGGTCATAGAAGCGCCGGATCGAGTAGGCGAAATCCTGCGCCGTGAGTTCTCGCTTTGCGCCCTTGAACGCCGCATCATCGGTGAAGTAGATCCCGCGCCGGATGCGAAACGTGTAGGTCTTGCCGCCGTCCGAGATCTCCGGCATCGCCGCGGCGTTCGGCACGAGCTTCGCCGGCCGCGCCAGATAGTCATAGGTGAGGAGCGTGTCGAAGATCGCTTCGAGGATCGTGCCGGAGTAGTAGTCGTGCGTGCGCACCGGATCGAATCCGGTCTCGGCGACCTGGAACGTTACGCGCAGGATCTTGGTGCCGCTGTCGCCCCATGCGGCTTGCGCGATCAACGAGGAGAGCATGAGCAGCAGCACGGCGATGCGCATGGGGGCGAAAGTATAATCGCTCGATGACGCTCCTTTCCGGGAAGCACATCCTCGTCACCGGGCTCCTCTCCAACCGCTCGATCGCCTTCGGCATCGCCAAGGTGGCGCGCCGGGAAGGCGCGGAGATCGCGCTCACCTACCAGAACGAGCGCTTCCGCGAGCGCGCGGAGGAGATGGGACGCGAGCTTGGCGCCAAGGTCGCGTTGCCGTGCGACGTGACGAGCGATGCCGAAATCGGCGCGCTATTCGAGCGGCTGGGAAACCAATGGAGCGCGCTCGATGGCCTGGTGCATGCGCTCGCGTTCGCACCGCGCGAGGCCATCGCCGGCGACTTCCTCGACGGCATGAGCCGCGACGCGTTCCGCCAGGCCCACGACATCTCGGCCTACAGCTTCCCGGCGCTCGCGAAAGCGGCGTTGCCGCTGATGAAAGGGCGGCGGGCGTCGCTCCTGACGCTCACCTATCTCGGCGCCGAGCGCGTCGTGCCGAACTACAACACCATGGGGCTCGCGAAGGCGAGCCTCGAGGCCGCGGTGCGCTACATGGCCGCGAGCCTCGGGCCGCAGGGCATCCGCGTGAACGGCATCTCCGCCGGCCCGATCAAGACGCTCGCCGCGGCAGGCATCGGCGGCTTCGGAAAAATACTCAAGTTCGTCGAAGAGCACGCGCCGCTTCGACGCAATGTGACCATCGAGGATGTGGGCAACGCCGCCGCGTTTCTGCTCTCCGACATGGCGGCGGCGGTCACCGGCGAGATCCTGTACGTCGACGCCGGCTTCAGCCACGTCGTCGCCGGAATCGCGCCGGGCGCCGGGACGGCATGAGCGCGTTCGCGCTCGCCAAGCGCCTCGTCGCCACGGCGTTCGTGCTGATCGGCGGCATCGCTATCGTCATCTGGCTGTGGCCCGAGGAGATCCTCGATCGCCACCTCTCGCGCATCAGCGTCGAGCTGATCCTGAAAGCCGCGGGCGCCGTGGTGGCCGCGCTCACGAGCCTCGCGGTCGTGTGGTCGTTCTGGTCGGACGGCCCCGGACGCTAGCGCGTCACTTCTTCTCGAGGTTGCCGGTGTTGATCGAGATGTCGGAGCGGCCCTTGAGGCTAGTGAGGAAGGCCTCGAATTCCGCCTGGCCGACGGCGCTCGCGATGCGGCTCTCGCGCTGCGGATCGTCGGCCGGCTTTCCCGCGACGACCTTGCTGATGCGCAGAATGGAGTAGCCCGAGCCCGGGATCGCAAGGCCGATGTAGGTGGGCAGCTTCGCCACGTCGGCCGCCACGACCTTGCGCAGCACCTCGTTCGGCAGGCCCTGCGCATCGCGCCGCGAGACGAGCTTCGGCGCGCTCCAGGTCACGGACGCCTGCTCGCCCTTCTGCAGCTGCGCGAGCTTCGCCGCGCCGTCCTGCTCGGCGAGCTTGAACGCCTCTTGCCGGCGCAGGATATCGGCGATCTCGTTCTTCACTTCCTCAAACTTGCGCTGCGCCTCGGGCTCATGGGCGATGACGCGCGCGGCGACCAGCGTGTTCGGCGCCACCTCGATGGCGTCGGTGTTTCTCTTGTTGACGATCGCATCCTGCGAGAAGAGGGCCGCGAGGAGCTTCGGGTTGTCGAGCGCACCGAGCTCCTGGCGCGCCGAGCGGCTCACCCAGCCGGTGCTCTGGATCTGCAGCTTGAAGCGCTCGGCGACCGGCTTCAGGCTCTCGGACTGCTCGTAGACCATGTTGCCGAAGGCGTCCGCCGATTCGCCGTATTTCTTCGCCCCCTTCTGCTTCGTGAGCTCGGCGGCGAGTTCCTGCTTCACTTCCTCGAACGGCCGCGTCTTGCCTGCCTGGATGCCAGTCAGCTTGATGACGTGGAAGCCGAACTCGCTCTGCGCAACGCGCACCTCTCCCTGCTTCATGCCGAAGACCGCGTCCTCGAAGGGCTTCACCATCATGCCGCGGCCGAACCAGCCGAGGTCGCCGCCTTTCTCCGCCGATCCGGGGTCCTGCGACTGCTTCTTCGCCAGCGCCGCGAAGGCACCGGGGTTCTTCTTGAGCTCGGCGAGGATCTGGTCCGCCTCCTCCTTGGTCTTGACGAGGATGTGGCTCGCGCGGCGCTGTTCCTCGACGCGAAAAGCCGAGGCGCGCGCCTCGTAGGCCTTCTTCAGCTCCTCCTCGGTCACCGGCTCCTGCTTTGCGAAGTTCTCCGCCGAGAGCACCACGTACTCGGCCCGCACGCGCTCGGGCGTGCGGAAATCGGCGAGGTGCGAGTCGTAGTAGTCCTTGAGCTGCGGCTCGTCGATCTTCACCTGCGCCGTGAACTGCTTCGCAGGGATCTGCGCCTGGGAGACTTCGCGCTGCTCCGCCTCGATCGCCGCGAGCCGCGCCGCGAGCGCGCGCGGCACGATGGCGCTCTCGCCAATCGAGCCGGGCAACTGCTGCAGGGCGAAGCTCTGGCGCAGCCGCTCGGCGAACTGGCGCGGCGTGAGCGGCGGATTCTGGGAGCGCGCGGCGTTCTCGAATGCCTGCTCGGAAAACTTGCCGTTCTCCTGGAATTGCGGAATGGAGACGATCAGCTCCGAGAGGCGCTTGTCGTCGATGTACAGGTTACGCTTCGCCGTCTCGGTCGCGACCAGGCGCTCGGCCACCATCTGGTCGAGCACCGCGCGGCGCGTCTCCGGGTTGTCGAACGCGGCCGGATCGATCTGGCCGCGGAACATCCGCCGGATGTTCTCCTGCTGGGCTCTCAGCTGCTCCTCGAACTCGCGCCGCGAGATATCCGAGCCGTTCACGCTCGCCACGGTATCGCGGCCGCCAGCGTAGCGCGTATAGGACTCGATCCCCCACGTCGCGAAGGTGATCGCGATCAGCGCGAGAAAGACCTGCAGGACGCGCCGGTGCTTCTGGACGAAATCGAACATGAAGGGGCGCGATTTTACCAGCCGCGCGCGCCCCGCCGCGCGACGCTACGCGCTCGGCAGATCGAACACCAGCACCTCGGCGCCCCGTGCCGCTTCGAGCATCAGGCTGCCCGCGTCGGCCTTAAGCGCGTCACCCGCGCCGAGCGCGTGCCCATTCACCGTGATGGCCCCGCGCGCGACGTGTACGTAGCCCTTGCGGCCCGGTCCGAGCGCGAGCTCCGCGCGCTCATCGCCATCGAAAAGGCCCGCATAGACCCGCGCGTCCTGGTGGATGAGAAGCGACCCGTCGCGCCGGTCGGGCGAGGCGATGAGCCGCAGGCGGCCGCGCTTCTCCTCGGCGCTAAAGCCCTTCTGCTCGTAAGAGGGTGCGATGCCGGTCACCTGCGGCTCGATCCAGATCTGCAGGAAATGCGTGACGCCTTCGGCCGCGTTGTACTCGGAGTGACGCACGCCGGTGCCGGCGCTCATGCGCTGCACATCGCCCGGCACGATGGTCGAGCCGGTGCCGATGGAATCGCGGTGCGCGACGGCGCCTTCGAGAACATAGGTGATGATTTCCATGTCCCGGTGAGCGTGCGTGCCGAAGCCGCTGCCCTTCTGGATCCGGTCCTCGTTGATGACGCGCAGGGGCCCGAAGCCCATGTGGAGCGGATCGTAATAGTCGGCGAAGGAGAAGCTGTGCCAGGAATCGAGCCAGCCGTGCTCGGCGTGGCCGCGCTCGCGCGCAAGGCGTAGTTCGGTCATCGCCTATATATTGCGCCGACCTTGAGAATTTCCAGTCTCATCGTGTGCCTCGCGCTCGCCGCCTGCGCCCATCGCGCGCCCGAGCCGCTCGCTGGGTGGATCTGGGATGCCCGGGCCGAGCGCTACGTCGCAGCGGAGGAACTCCTCGAGCGGGCGGCGCACGCCCGACACATGCTTCTGGGCGAGACGCATGACAACGCCGAGCATCATCGCTTGCAGCTCGCCCTTATCCAGGCGCTCGCCGCCCGCGGCGAGACGCGGGTGCTCGCCATGGAGCAGTTCGATAGCGACGAGCAGACGGCCATCGACGCCGCCCGAGCCGCTGCGAGCGATGCCGAGGCGCTCGCCGACGCGGCGCATTTCGACCGCGAGGGCTGGAACTGGCCGCGCTATCAGCCGCTCGTCGAGTTCGCGCTCGCGCGCGGCTGGCCGCTCGTCGGCGCCAATCTGTCGCGCCGCGAGGCGCGCGCCATCGTCGCCGCTCCGGCGCGCTCGCGCCTTGCGCCGGCGCCGCCCGCCGTGCAACGCGCGCTCGAGCACGACATCGTCGCGAGCCATTGCGGCGCGGCGCCCGAGGCGAAACGCCTTGCCGGCATGGTGGAAGCGCAACGTGCGCGCGATGCACGCATGGCGGAAGTGCTGGCGCGGCAGCGCTGGAGCGGCAGCGTACTCATCGCCGGCATCGGCCATGTGCGCCGCGACCGCGGCGTGCCGCTTTATTTGCCGGACAGTCAGGTGCTGAGCGTTGCGTTCGTCGAGGTCCAGCCGGGCAAGGATTCGCCACACGAGTACTACGACAGCTTTGCGAGCGCGTCGAGCTTCGACTACCTGTGGTTCACGCCGCGCGCGGAACGCGAAGATCCGTGCAAGCCGGCGCGTGGCATGTAATTTTGACCGTAGGACGGAAGGGCTAGGGCAAGCGCGATCTTTTCGCGGCGGGGCGTGGCTAGATGGCTACCCGAATTACGGGAGCGCCCATGCGAAGAAAGGTCGTGCCGGTCCTGGCGCTTGCATTAGCGAGCGCCTTTACCGAGACCGCCGTCGCAGCGGAGTCGGACACCGAGCCCCCGGCTCCGCAGGAAAAGAACGAAAAGGAAACTTCTTATCTCGCACCCGCGGCGCTGATTGCCGCCGGCGTGGCGGCCGTGGCGGCACTCGCCGACCGCGGCGGGCATAGCAGCGGGGGCAGCGCCAGCAGCAGTGGCGGCAGCGCAAGCGGCACCGGCAGCTCCTCGCCGCGCACCCTCAGCTACAGCAGCGCCGCGGACTTCGACACCGCGGAGTACAACGCGCAGCGCGGCCTCGCCTGGGTGAAAGCGGACAGCCTCTACTTCAACGGACACTACCGCTGGTTCACCGGCGACGCGCCCAGTCCCGCGGCCGGCACCGGCATCGGCGTAAAGATCGCCGTCGCCGACACCGGCATCAATGCGCGCGAGGGCACGACCGGCAGCGCCATCGCCATCGATGTCGCCGCGAGCTACGACTACATCAACAACCGGCCTGGGACGGCGGCCGACGACTTCGGCCACGGCACGCATGTCGCCGGCATCCTCGCGGCGCCCAAGAATGGCGCCGGCATGCACGGACTCGCGTACAACGCGACGCTCGTCAACTTCAAGGTCGGCAACTCGAGCGGTGCCATCACGGCGAGCGATGCGCAGCTCGCCGACATGATGAGTCGCGCCGCCAGCGCCGGCGCCATGATCATCAACAACTCCTGGGCGCTCGCAGGCTCGCCCATCACGTCGTTCACGGCGCAGGACCTGCAGTCCGCCATGCCGCGCATGATCGAGGCGTCACGCGCCTACGTTGCCAACGGTGGCGTGGTGGTATTCGCTGCCGGAAACGATGCCGCCGCGCAGGTTGCAATGCAGGCGGGGCTGCCTTACCGGATCAGCGGCATCGAGCCGGGCTGGCTTGCCGTGGTGGCGATCGACGGTACGGGCAGAATCGCTGACTACAGCAACCGCTGCGGCGTGGCCGCTGCGTGGTGCCTGGCCGCGCCGGGCGGTTCGCAAGATACCGGTCTTTACTCGATGTACAACAATGGCGGCTACGCCGCCATGTACGGGACGTCAATGGCCGCTCCGCATGCCGCCGGTGCCATTGCGGCGCTGAAGAGCATGTTCGTGAATCTCAGCTATCTCCAGATCCGCGACCGCCTGCTCTATACGGCGAACCGTACCGGCAGCTACGCCGACGCAAGCACCTATGGCCAAGGGTTGATCGACCTCGAGGCCGCTTCTTCGCCGGTGGGCGGCGTCGCGCTACCGATGGCAGCGTCGGCCAACGGCGCGACCGCGCCGGTCGCCGGCAGCGCGATCGAGTTTCAGGCCGGGGCCGTGCAGGCGCTTCGCCTGCAGCCGTGGGTCCTCGTCGTCGACAACTATCAGCGCGCGCCTTTCTGGGTGGCGGCCACGACGTTTTTCCGCGAAGCCAGCCCACGCATGGTCGAGCGGCAATGGGCATCGCTGAGATCGGGCCTGCTCGCGGCCAAAGTGGAACGGCTCGGCGCCGGGCTGCGCCTCGGCTATTCGCCAGGGCTCAACAACGCGGTGTCGGCCGATCTCGGCACCTACCGGCTCGGCTTCTCGCAGGGCGCGGGAGGCGAAGCATTGCTCGGCTCTCAGCTCGCACTGGCATCGCTTCCCCGCCTCGCCTCACCCGCGGTCGATTCCGCCGCCCTAGGGTATGCCGCCGATCTCGGCGCGATCCGCTTCGGCTTCCTCGGAACGATGCCCAGCGCGGCCGTGAGCGAAGCGCGGACGATCGATTCATCGAGCCTCGGCAGCCGCCGGGCATTCGGCGCGGTGGCGCAGTACGGCTACGGCGACAGCGTCTTCGGCCTGACCGTCGCGAGCGCTGATCGCTTCGAGCGGCCGCTCGGCATTGCCACGAGCGGCGCCTTTGGCATCGGCGAGAGCACGGCGGTCTCGAGCGGCGCCTTCGTCCAGCACGCCGCGGGCGGCGGGGCACTTCTCGAGGCATCCCTCGAGGTCGCGCGCCATCGCAGCGAAGCGAGCGGCGCCTTGAGCGCACCGCAGTTCGCCCTGCGATCGCTCAACCTCGGCGCCCGCATGCCGCTCGCGCCGAAGACCATGCTCTCTGCCGCCCTCAAGCGCGAATCGACCGCGGGCGAGGCGGCGCAGCTCTATGTGCCGCTCACCATCGGCGAAAACGGCGATATCGGCCGCATGACGTACACGCTGCCGTACGACGATCTCGTCGCGCGCACCACGTTCACGCTCCGCCTTGACCACGAGCTCAGCCGGCGCGTCGCCCTGCGGGCGGGTCTTGCGCGCGAGCGCTACGGCTTCGGCACGACGATCACCGGCGTAGCTGCGCTCGTGGAGATTTCGAACTAGCGCCAGGCGAAGCCGACGCCGCGGTAGAAGAGGCCGCCGCAACGCTTTGATCCGCTGCCGAAACCTCATGCGGGCCTGCGCGCTAAGGCACCGCTAGTGCTCGAGTGCTATTGCGGCGGGGCCGCGACAGTTATAAATTGCTAGCGCGGGTGGGGGTTCGCACCCGAACCACTTTCTGAGGAGGAGTGGCCCGATGGCTTTCAAGAGCTTGCTGGATCCGACGTTCACCTACCGTAACTCCGCGAACACGGATGTGCGGCTGACGTTCGAGCGTGCGAGGCGCGAGCAAAGAGAAGCAGCGCTACCCGAGCACGCGCGGGACGGCGCAAAGGTGGTCGCCATTCTGGGCAGTGCAGGCGCCGCGTCCGCGCGTAGAGGCGCCGAGGGGCGCACCAGGAATGCCAGAAGATGTGGTGAAGAGCTTCGCGATTGACGGCAACGACGATCGGCCTCGGCCCGGTGCTGCACGCCTAGCGGCAAAGGACAGGTGGGGGAAAAGGGGCGTTAGAACTGCTTAGTCTTTATTGAAGTCTGGCGGAGCGGACGGGACTCGAACCCGCGACCCCCGGCGTGACAGGCCGGTATTCTAACCAACTGAACTACCGCTCCTCGCGCTGCAAAAGCTCTGGTGGGTGCTGTAGGGGTCGAACCTACGACATTCGCCTTGTAAGGGCGACGCTCTACCGCTGAGCTAAGCACCCCCGATGCGAAAGGCGATTTCCTCTCGCAAAAGGGGCGTCAGTTTATCGCGTCCTTCAGTGCCTTTCCAGCACGGAACTTCGGGATTTTCGCCGCCTTGATCTCGATCGCGGCGCCGGTCTTCGGGTTGCGGCCGGTGCGTGCCGCGCGGCTGCCTGCGTAGAAGGTGCCGAAGCCGACGAGGGTCACGTCCTCGCCCTTGCGCAGGCTCGTCTTCACCGCGGTGACGAGCGCATCGACCGAGCGCTCCGCGGCCGATTTGGAAATCTCGGCCGCCTGAGCGATTTGCTCGATCAGGTCGGCTTTGTTCACGACCTAGTGTGTCGTCACCGCGCCGGTCTGGTCGTCAGGCTTAGGCGGAATCGGCGCCGCGTCCTCGGCCTCGGGCAGCGGCTCGGGCTGGCGCTCGAGCGCCACCTCGAGCACCTTGTCGATCCACTTCACCGGCACGATCTCGAGCTTGTTCTTGATGTTGTCCGGGATCTCGACCAGGTCCTTCACGTTCTCTTCCGGGATCAGCACGGTCTTGATGCCGCCGCGGTGCGCCGCGAGCAGCTTCTCCTTCAGGCCGCCGATCTGCAGCACCTCGCCGCGCAGCGTGATCTCGCCCGTCATGGCGACATCGGAGCGCACCGGGATGCCGGAGAGCACAGAGACCATCGCCGTGACGATGCCGATGCCGGCGCTCGGGCCGTCCTTCGGCGTCGCGCCTTCGGGCAGGTGAATGTGGATGTCGTGCTTCTGGTAGAAGTCTTCCTTCACGCCGAGCTTGCGCGAGCGCGCCCGCACCACGGAGAGCGCCGCCTGGATCGACTCCTGCATGACGTCGCCGAGCTTGCCCGTGGTGATGGTCTTGCCCTTTCCGGGCATCGTCACCGACTCGATCGTCAAGAGCTCGCCGCCGACCTCGGTCCACGCAAGGCCGGTGACCTGGCCGACCTGGTTCTGCTTCTCGGCCATGCCGAAGGTGTAGCGGCGCACGCCCAGGAACTTGTCCAGGTTCTTTGGCGTGACAGTGATGCGATGCACCTTGTCCTTCTCGCCCTCCGCCGCCTTCTTCTCGGTGAGAAGCTGCTTGACCGCCTTGCGGCAGATCTTGGAGAGCTCGCGCTCGAGCGCGCGCACACCGGCCTCGCGCGTGTAGTAGCGCACGATGTCGCGAATCGCAGCCTCGGACACCGAGAGCTCGCCGTCCTTCAGGCCGGTCGCCTTGACCTGCTTGGGTAGCAGGTAGCGAGTCGCGATGTTCATCTTCTCGTCCTCGGTGTAGCCGGAGAGACGGATCACCTCCATGCGGTCGAGGAGCGGCGCGGGAATGTTGAGCGTGTTTGCCGTGGCGACGAACATCACCTCGGAGAGGTCGTACTCGACCTCGATGTAGTGATCGGTGAACGTGTTGTTCTGCTCCGGGTCGAGCACCTCGAGGAGCGCCGACGAAGGGTCGCCGCGCCAGTCGGAGCCCATCTTGTCCACCTCATCGAGGAGGAACAGCGGGTTCTTCACCTGCACCTTGCTCATGTTCTGCAGGATCTTGCCGGGCATCGAGCCGATGTAGGTGCGGCGGTGGCCGCGGACCTCGGCCTCGTCGCGCACGCCGCCGAGCGACATGCGCACGAACTTGCGGTTGGTCGCCTTGGCGATCGACTGACCGAGCGAGGTCTTGCCGACGCCGGGGGCGCCGACCAGGCAGAGGATCGGCGCCTTCATCTTGTCGACGCGCGTCTGCACCGCCAGGTACTCGACGATGCGCTCCTTCACCTTCTCGAGACCGTAGTGGTCCTTGTCGAGGATCTCCTGGGCGGCGCTGATGTCCTTGGAGATCTTCGACTTCTTCTTCCAGGGCAGGTTGACGAGCGTCTCGATGTAGTTACGCACCACCGTCGCTTCGGCCGACATCGGCGACATGAGCTTCAATTTCTTGAGCTCGGCCTCGGCCTTCTTGCGCGCGTCCTTCGGCATGTGGGCGCGCTTGATCCTCTTCTCCATCTCCTCGAGGTCGGCGCCCTCTTCGCCTTCCCCGAGCTCCTTCTGGATCGCCTTCACCTGCTCGTTCAGGTAGTACTCGCGCTGGCTCTTCTCCATCTGGCGCTTGACGCGCCCGCGGATGCGCTTCTCGACCTGCAGGATGTCGATCTCGGTCTCGAGCTGCGACAGAAGATGCTCGAGGCGCTGCTTGACGTCGAACATCTCGAGCACCTGCTGCTTCTGCTCGAGCTTGAGCGGCAGGTGCGCCGCGACCGTGTCGGCAAGCCGCCCCGCCTCATCGATGCCGGAGAGCGAGGTGAGGATCTCTGGCGGAATCTTCTTGTTCAGCTTCACGTACTGGTCGAACGCCGAGAGGAGCGCACGGCGCAGCGCCTCCACTTCCGGCGCCACCGCGCCCTCGGGCGCCACCGCCGAAGCTTCCGCTACCCAGTGCGTACGCACGTCAATCACGTCGCGGATGTGTGCGCGCGTGCCGCCTTCGACCAGCACCTTCACCGTGCCGTCGGGCAGCTTGAGCATCTGCAGGATGTTCGACACGCAGCCGATCGAGTACATGTCCTGCGGACCGGGATCGTCCTTGGCCGCGGATTTCTGCGCCACCAGGAGGATCGATTTCCCTGCTTCCATCGCGGTTTCCATCGCCTTGATCGACTTCGGGCGTCCCACGAAGAGCGGAATCACCATGTGGGGGAAAACCACGACATCGCGCAGCGGCAGCAGCGGATACTGAACGATCTCGGCGGTGGAAGGGCCTTGCTCGGACATTTAGATTAGCCTCGTCAACGGGTTGCGATGCATCAGGTAGATGCGGCTTCCCCGTGGAAAATCAATGAGGAAAGCGTACACGCAACGAGATTGCGCTGCAATGCGCAAACGGTGACCAAATGTAGTTCCCCGACAGTCGGCAAACAGCCGCTGTCAGCCGGAACTTCCGCTCGCGACCTTGTGGCTGTCCGAGTAGATGAGGAGCGGCTTGCCGTCGGCAGAAATCATCTGCTCGTCGACCACCACTTTGCTGACGTTCTCGAGGGTCGGCAGCTCATACATCGTGTCGAGCAGCACCTGCTCGAGGATTGAGCGCAGGCCGCGCGCGCCGGTCTTGCGGGCGAGCGCCTTCTTCGCCACTGCGTTGAGCGCGCCCGGCCGAATCTCGAGCTCGACGCCCTCCATGTGGAAGAGCCGCTGGTATTGCTTGACCAGCGCGTTCTTCGGCTCGGTGAGGATCTGGATGAGCGCGTGCTCGTCGAGCTCTTCCAGCGTCGCGAGCACCGGCAGGCGCCCGACGAATTCCGGAATAAGCCCGTACTTGATCAGGTCTTCGGGCTCGACGTTCTTCAGCAGATCGTAGGTCGCTTTCGAATTCTTCGGGCTGCGCACCTCGGCGCCGAAGCCGATCCCGGTCTTCTCGGTGCGATTGCGAACGATCTTCTCCAGCCCATCGAAGGCGCCGCCGCAGACGAAGAGGATGTTGGTGGTATCGACCTGGACGAAGTCCTGGTTGGGATGCTTGCGGCCGCCCTGCGGCGGCACGGAGGCGATCGTGCCTTCCACCAGCTTCAGCAGCGCCTGCTGCACGCCCTCGCCCGAGACGTCGCGGGTAATCGATGGGTTGTCCGACTTGCGCGAGATCTTGTCGATCTCGTCGATGTAGACGATGCCGCGCTTTGCCTTGTCGACATCGTAGTCGCAGTTCTGCAGGAGCTTCTGGATGATGTTCTCGACATCCTCGCCGACGTAGCCCGCTTCCGTCAGGGTGGTGGCATCGGCGATCACGAACGGGACGTTGAGCAGCCGCGCGAGCGTTTGCGCCAGCAATGTCTTGCCGGAGCCCGTCGGCCCAATGAGCAGGATGTTCGACTTGGCGAGCTCGACCTCGTCGTTCTTCGACAGGTGCTTGAGCCGCTTGTAGTGGTTGTAGACCGCGACCGAGAGAATCTTCTTCGCCGTGTCCTGGCCGATGACGTACGAATCCAGAATCTGGCGGATCTCGCGCGGCGTCGGCAGGTCCGACTTCGCGCCCTTGCCGCCCTTATCGGAGGCGGTCTCCTCGCGGATGATGTCGTTGCAAAGCTCGATGCACTCGTCGCAGATGAAGACCGACGGACCGGCAATCAGCTTCCTTACCTCGTGCTGGCTTTTGCCGCAGAAGGAGCAGTAGAGGAGCTTTTCGCCAGAAGAGCTTTTTTCCGACATGGTCTTATATGTTCTCCGCGCCTCTTAGACGTTTTCTCTGGAGACGAGAACCTTGTCCACGATGCCGTACTTTACCGCGTCTTGCGCACCCATGAAAAAGTCGCGCTCGGTATCCCGGGCAATTGTCTCGACCGGCTTGCTGGTGTGCTTGGCCAGGATCTCGTTCAGGCGCTGGCGCAAGTACAGGATTTCCTTGGCATGGATCTCGATGTCGGTCGCCTGCCCCTGGAAGCCGCCCATCGGCTGATGGATCATGACGCGCGAGTTGGGCAGGCAAAAGCGCTTGCCGGGGTCGCCGGCAGCGAGTAGCAACGAGCCCATGCTGGCGGCCTGGCCGACGCAAAGCGTGCTCACGTCGGGCTTGATGAACTGCATGGTGTCGTAGATCGCGAGGCCGGCCGATACGGAGCCGCCCGGCGAGTTGATGTAGAAGAAGATGTCCTTGTCCGGGTTTTCGGATTCGAGGAACAGGAGCTGCGCGACGATCAGGTTGGCAGTGACTTCTGTCACGGGCCCCACCAAAAACACGACCCGCTCCTTGAGCAGCCGAGAGTAAATGTCGTAGGCCCGCTCGCCGCGCCCCGACTGCTCGATCACCATCGGGATCAGCCCGAGGTCCTGCACTTCTCTAGTGGTCTTTTGCCAGTTCACGCGCTGCTTCCCATTAACTCATCGAAAGCGATCGGCTTATCGACCACCTTGGCCTTCGACAGCACCCATTTAACGACGTTGGCTTCCAGCGCCACGCCTTCCATCTCGGCAAGACGTTGCGGCTGCATGTAAAACCATTTTACTACCTCGGCCGGACTCTCGTAGGTCGCCGCCTCCTGCTCGACCACCGCGCGCACTTCAGCCGGCTTCGGCTGCAGGTTTTGCGCGCGCGCCAGCTCGCCGATGATGAGGCCGAGCGCGACGCGACGCTTCGCGGTCGGCTCGAACGCCGCGGGATCGAGCGGAATTTGTCCGGGCTTCATGCCGCGCGCTTGTAGATCCGATTGCGCGCGTTCCACCAGCTGCTGCGCCTCCATCTGCACGAGAGATTTCGGCACCTCGAGTGGCGTTGCCGCAATGAGCGCATCGAGAACCTGCGACTTGACGCGCGCTTCGACGCGCTTCGAAGTCTCGCGCTCGACGTTGGCGCGGATTTCGCTTCGCATCTTGTCCAGGCTGCCGTCGGCGATACCGAGAGACTTGGCGAACTCGGCATCGACCTCCGGCAGCTGCGGCTCCTCGATGCCTTTCACCGAAAGCTCGAACGTGGCGCGCTTACCAGCGACCTCCTTGCCGTGGTAATCCGCCGGGAAAGTGAGCTCGAAATTTTTCTTCTCGCCGGGCGCCATCTCCCGTGCCGCGGCATCGAACTCGGGCAGCATGCGCCCCTCGCCGATGGTGAAGACAAAATTCTCCGCCGCGCCGCCTGCGAACGGCTGACCGTCGATCGTGCCGTTGAAGTCGACCGTCAGCCGATCGCCTTCCTTCGCCGGCCGCGACGCGGCAACGAAGCGCGTGCGTTGCTTGCGCAAGATGCCGATGGTCTTCTCGAGCGCAGCGTCGTCGACGCTCACCTGAGGCCGCTCGATCGTGACATTGGCGAGCTCGCCGACCTTCACCTCCGGATAGATCTCGAACGTGGCGCTGAATTCGAGCGCGCCTGCGTCGGCATCATCTTTCTTCTCGATGCGCGGGTAGCCCGCGACGCGCAGATTCGCTTCCTTCACCGCATCGCTGAAGGCTTTTTGTACCGCATCGCTCAGCACTTCGGAGCGCACCTGCGGCCCATAGGTCTGCGCCACCAGCTTCAGCGGCACCTTGCCCGGACGAAAGCCCGGCATCTTCATGTTGCGCGCCAGCTTCTTCAGGCGCTCATCGACCTCGCGCTCGATCTCCTGCGCGGGCAGCGACATCGAGACGCGCCGCTCGAGCGCGCCCAGCGTTTCCACGTTCGCCATTGCTTGTTAGTCCTCGATGGTGCGAAGGGAGGGACTCGAACCCACACGCCTCGCGGCGCCAGCTCCTAAGGCTGGTGCGTCTACCAGTTCCGCCACCCTCGCCGCCCGCTCAGCACCGAAAAAGCGGGAAAAAAACAACGTATTATACCTTTGCAGGCTGCCCCCTCCGATGTCGGTCGGCCACTACGAAAACTTCCCGGTCGCATCGCTTCTTCTGCCGCGACGCTTGCGAGAGCCCATCGAGCTCATCTACCGCTTCGCGCGCAGCGCCGACGATATCGCGGACGAAGGCGACGATCCCAATGATGTACGGCTCTCGAAATTAAACGTCTACCGGGCCGAACTTGAGCGCATCGCCCGCGGCGAGCCGCCACAGGCAGCGCTCTTTCACGGCATAGCGAGAATCGTGCGCGATTTCAGCCTGCCGCTCGGGCCATTTACGGCTCTGCTTGACGCCTTTACGCAGGATGTGACGAAGAAACGGTACGCCCATTTCGCCGAGCTCCTCGACTACTGCCGGCGCTCGGCCAACCCGGTCGGTCGGCTGCTCCTGCATCTTTTCAAACGAACGTCTGAGCATGACCTCGCCGGGTCCGATGCCGTGTGCTCGGCGCTGCAGCTCATCAATTTCTGGCAGGACGTCGAGCTCGATTTCGCCAAGGGCCGCATCTATCTCCCGCAAGACGAGATGGCGTCCCACGGTGTGAGTGAGCGACATATCGCCGAAGGCCGCTGCGATGCGGCCTGGCGCTCGCTCCTCGCTTTCCAGGTCGAGCGCTCGCGCACCCTGATCCTGCGCGGCGCGCCGCTTGCGCGTTCGCTTCCCGGCCGCATCGGCCTCGAGATCCGCGCCACGATTCAGGGCGGGCTTCGCATCCTCGAGAAGATCGAGCGCGTCGACTACGACGTCTTCCGGCGCCGCCCGGTGCTCGGCGCACTCGATTGGCCGCTGCTTCTCGCCAAGGCCGTATGACGCCGGATGAGTATTGTCAGGAAAAAGCCGCGGCGAGCGGCTCGAGCTTCTACTATTCCTTTCTCTTTCTGCCACCCGAGCGCCGCCGCGCGATCACTGCGCTCTACGCATTCTGCCGGGAGGTCGATGATGTGGTCGACGAAGGCATGGATCCGCAGGTCGCGCAGGCAAAGCTCGCCTGGTGGCGCGGCGAGGTGGCGAACCTCTTTGCCGGAAGCGCGCAGCATCCGGTAACGCGCGCGCTCGAACCGCATCGAGACAATTTCGGCCTGAGCGCCGCGCGCCTCAACGAGATTATCGACGGCATGGAGATGGATCTGCGCCAGTCGCGCTACCTCGACTGGACGGGGCTGGAAGCGTATTGCTACCGCGTGGCGAGCGTCGTGGGACTCCTCGCCGCCGGCATCTTCGGCTATCGCGACCGCCGCACCCTCGACTATGCGAAGGACCTCGGTATCGCCTTCCAGCTCACGAACATCATCCGCGACGTCGGCGAGGACGCGCGCAAGAACCGCGTCTACCTGCCGATGGAGGACCTGCAGCGCTTCGGCGTGCCGGCCGCGGACCTCCTGCAGGCGCGCGAGTCGAGCGCGTTTCGCTCGCTGATGGCGTTCGAAGCGGAGCGCGCGCGCAGCTATTACGCACGTGCGCTGGCGGCGCTGCCGGCGGCCGACCGGCGCGCGCAGCGCCCCGGGCTCATCATGGCGGGCATCTATCGCGCGCTGCTCGAAGAAATCCAGCGCGACGGCTTTCGCGTGCTGTCACAACGCACCTCGCTCACGCCTCTGCGGAAATTTTGGATCGCCTGGCGCACTTGGATCGCGGCCTAGCGACTCAGGTTGCCATCGTGGGCGCCGGCTATGCCGGCATGGCCGCCGCCGTGTCGCTCGTCGCGCGCGGCGTGCGGGTCACGGTCTTCGAGTCAGGGGCCATTCCCGGCGGTCGCGCGCGGCGCATTCAATCGCAAGGCCGGGAGCTCGACAACGGCCAGCACATCCTGATCGGCGCCTATGCATCGCTCTACGAACTGATGCGCACCGTCGGTGTGCCCGGCGATGCGCTTCTTCGCCTGCCGCTCGAGATCCGCTACGCGCGCGATTTCCACCTTCGCCGGGGGGCCTTGGGACTGGCCGCCGGACTTCTCGGCGCGCGCGGCATCCCGCTCGCCGAGCGCCTCGCCGCCGTGCGCTTCGTCGCGCATCTGCGGCACGCGCGCTTTCGTCTGGCGCGCGATGTATCGGTCGCCGAGCTCCTGGCCGAGCACAGACAGCAGGGCCGCATTGCGCACTTCCTGTGGCGCCCGCTCTGCGTCTCGGCGCTCAACACCCCGCCCGAGCTCGCGTCCGCCCAGGTCTTCCTAGCCGTACTGCGCGACACGCTCGGCGGTGCGCCGCATGCGAGCGATCTGCTCCTGCCGCGCGTCGACCTGTCGCGGCTCTTTCCCGAGCCGGCCGCCGAATTCGTGCGCGCCCGCGGCGGCGAGATCCGCCTGCAGTCACCGGTGAAAGATATCGGCGCGCTGCGCCAGTCGTTCGGCTGCGTCATCGTCGCTGTCGGCCCGCATCAGCTGAAGGCGCTCATCGCCGAGGCGCCGGAGTACGACTACCAACCCATTTACACCTGCTATCTGCAATACGCTCCGGGCGTGGAACTGCCGCTGCCGATGCTCGGCCTCGCCGACGGCCTAGTTCAATGGGTGTTCGATCGCGGCGCGCTGCTCGGCGAGAAGGGCTGCCTCGCCTGCGTCATCAGCGCGCAGGGCGACCACCAGCAGATGACGCTCGACGAGATTGCCGTTCGCTGCCATCGCGAGCTCGCCGCAGCGCTGCCGGGGATCGGCGCGCCGCAATGGTCGCGCGTCATTGCCGAGAAGCGCGCGACCATTACCTGCTCGCCGAGAGTCAAGCAGCGCGCGCCGCTGCCCGCGATTCCTGGAGTGTCCTTCGCCGGCGACTATACCGATCCTGAATATCCGCCGACGCTGGAAGCCGCAGTACGTAGCGGCGTGCGCGCCGCGCGGGGACTACTCGCGTCATCCCGAGCGCCGCTAGCGCGTTAATTGCCGAGGGGAGGAATACAATGAGCTCGGCAATGAACGACGCGGCAGATCATCGGCTCACCGTCGTACTTGAAGCGAGGCTAGACACGATCTTGCCTACGCTCGCTACCAAATGCGACGTTTCAGAAGCCAAGGCGAGCCTCGTGATGTGGCTGGGGAGCATCGTGGCCGCGTCCACCGCGATCGTCATCGCGGTGCTGCCTTTCGCCGTCAACCGCGTCGCCGGCTGACGGAGCTCAGAGATTTCGCAATAGCTGAACCGCCTGGTCGACGCGCTCGACCGGCAGGATGTCCAGTCCGGCGACTTTCGCCTTCGGCTGGTTGGCGCGCGGCAGGATCATTTTGGTGAAGCCGAGCTTCGCTGCCTCGCGCAGCCGTTCCTGGCCGCGCGGCGCCGGACGCACTTCGCCGGCGAGGCCGACCTCGCCGAACACGGCGACTTTCTCGGCGATCGGGCGGTCGGTGAGCGAGGAGACGACCGCCAGGGTCACGGCGAGATCCGCCGCCGGCTCGGCGATGCGCACGCCGCCCACCGCGTTGACGAAGACGTCCTGCTCCCACGTGGCGACGCCGGCGTGGCGATGAAGCACGGCGAGCAGCATCGCCAGCCGGTTCTGCTCGAGGCCGACCGACAGGCGCCGCGGATTGGGCGCGTGCGCCGAATCGACCAGGGCCTGGATCTCAACGAGCAGCGGTCGCGTGCCCTCGAGCGTCGCCAGCACGCACGAGCCGGAAACCGCGCGCGAATGCTGCGAGAGAAAGAGCGCCGACGGGTTGGTCACGCCACGCAGGCCTTTTTCGGTCATGGCAAAGACGCCGAGCTCGTTCACCGCGCCGAAGCGGTTCTTCACCGCGCGCACGAGGCGAAACGACGAGTGCGGGTCGCCTTCGAAGTAGAGCACCGTGTCAACGATGTGCTCCAGCACGCGCGGCCCGGCGATGGCGCCTTCCTTGGTCACGTGGCCGATGAAGAGAAGCGCGGCTCCGCTGCGCTTGGCGTGGCGCGTGAGCTGCGCGGCGCATTCACGCACCTGGGCGACCGACCCGGGCGCCGACTGCAGCGTCTCCGACCACAGGGTCTGGATCGAGTCGATGACCGCCACGCGCGGCCGCGCCGCGTCGAGCGTCGCGACGATGCGCTCGAGCTGCGTCTCGGCGAGAAGCCGGAGGCTCCCGGACTCGAGCGCGAGCCGCCGCGCGCGCAGCGCCACCTGTTCGGCCGATTCTTCGCCACTTATGTATAAGGCGGGCAGGCTCGCCGAGACCGCGTGCAGCGTCTGCAGGAGGAGCGTCGATTTGCCGATCCCCGGATCGCCGCCGAGGAGCGCGACCTGGCCCGGCACGAGACCGCCGCCGAGCGCGCGGTCGAGCTCGCCGAGGCCGGTGGCGATGCGCTCGCTTTCGGCGGCCTCGACCGCATCGAGCGCGACGGGCTTCGCCCCCTCGGCGGCGTAGCGATGCGCGCTCGGTTTTTCCACTGCCGTTTCGCTCAGCGTGCCGGCGGCGCCGCACGACGGACAGCTGCCGAACCATTGCAACGCGGAAGCGCCGCACTCCGCGCACACGTAGGCGCTTTTTGCGCGCGCCATTACGCCACCTCGACGACCGGGACGCGCGGCGCCAGCGCGCAAAGGAGCTCATAGCTGAGCGTGCCTGCGGCTGCCGCCACCTCGTCCGCCGACAGGCCTTCGCCCCAGAGTGTGACTGGCGCGCCGATCGCGGCCTGCGGCAGAGCGCTCAAATCGACCGTGATCATGTCCATCGATACCCGACCAACGATGCGGGTGCGCCGGCCGTTGACAAGCACCGGCGTGCCGTTCGGCGCGTGACGCGGATAGCCGTCGGCATAGCCGCAGGCGACGACGCCGATGCGAAGCGGCCGCTCCGCCTTGTAGGCAAGCCCGTAGCCGACGCCCTCGCCGGCCCGTAGCTCTTGCGTAGCGATGATCTCGGAGGCGAGCGTCATCGCCGGGCGCAGCCCGAGCGCCTCGGCGCTGCGATCGGCAAACGGCGAGCAGCCATACAGCATGATGCCGGGCCGCACCCAGTCGCCGCGCGCTTGCGGAAAGGCGAGCAGCGCCGCCGAGTTCGCGAGCGAGCGCGGCGCGCGGAAAGATTTTGTCAGGCCGTCGAAGCGCTCAAGCTGCGCCGCGACGCCCGTTGCACCATCCGCATCGGCGAAATGCGTCATGAGCGTAATGCTGTTGACCTGGGGATGCGCAGCGAGCGCCTGATAGGCGGCGGCAACCTCCTCGCCGGCGAAGCCGAGCCGGTTCATGCCGCTATTCACCTTCAGATAGACCGCGAGCGGCGCGCTCGCAGCGCGCAGCATCTCGAGCTGCTCGCGCCGATGGATCACCGCTGTCAGCCGATGTTGCGCGAGGAGCGCGACATCGCCCGGCTCGAACATGCCTTCGAGCATCAGGATCGGCTGCCTGAAGCCGGCACGGCGAAGGCGCGCCGCTTCCTCGAAGTCGAGCACCGCGAAGCCGTCCGCCGCGGAGGCGGCGCGCGCGGCGCGCTCGAGCCCGTGGCCGTAGGCATTCGCCTTGATCACCGCCCAGACTTTCGCGCTCGCGGCGTGGCGGCGCGCGACCTCGACGTTGTGTGCGATGGCGCGCGCCGAGATGGTGGCGCGGATCGGACGTGGCATTTTTCCTATTGTGCTATAAACGCGCGCTTCCGACGGAGCGAACGACCGGCGCTATGAAAGGCACGTGAACCGAGGCTTCTACATCATCATGGCGGCGCAGTTTTTTTCCTCGCTCGCCGACAACGCGCTCCTCGTCGCCGCGATCGCGTTGCTCATGCAAGCCGACGCGCCTTCGTGGCTCACGCCTTACCTCAAGTTCTTCTTCGTCATCTCCTACGTGCTGCTCGCGCCTTACGTCGGCGCCTTTGCCGATCGCCTGCCCAAAGGCCAGGTGATGTTTCTCGCCAACGGCGTGAAGATCTTCGGCTGTGTGCTCATGCTCTGGGGCGTGGATCCGCTCGCCGCTTACGCGGTGGTGGGACTCGGCGCCGCGGCGTACTCGCCCGCGAAATACGGCATCCTGACCGAATACCTGCCGCATCGGCAGCTCGTTCTCGCTAACGGCTGGATCGAAGGCCTGACCGTCGCCTCGATCATCCTCGGCACGATGCTCGGCGGCGTGCTGTTGCACGCGAAAGTGTCCGGCGTGCTGCTGCACCTCGACTTCCCCCTGTTCGATACCGGTATCGACACCCCGGCGGAGGCGGCAATCGCCATCATCGTCGTGGTCTACGCGGTCGCCGCGCTGTTCAACCTGGAAGTGCCGCGCACCGGAGTCACGCTCAAGCATTTGCCCGCGAATCCGCTACAGACGCTCGGCGATTTCGCGCGCTGCGTCTCGCATCTCTGGAAGGACCGCCTGGGACAGATCTCGCTCGCGGTGACGACGCTCTTCTGGGGTGCGGGCGCCACGCTGCAGTTCATCGTCATCGAGTGGGCGCGCTCGGCGTTGAGCTTCGACCTCTCCAAAGCCGCCATCCTGCAGGGCGTCACGGCGGTCGGCATCGCCATCGGCGCGGTGCTCGCCTCCGCCTGGGTCTCGCTCGATCGCTCGGTGCGCGTCATCCCGCTCGGCATCGCCATGGGCTTCTTCGTCATCATCATGAACTTCGTCAGCCAGGTCTGGCAGGCGGTCGGCGTGATGATCGCCATCGGCGCCATGGCCGGGTTCTTCGTCGTGCCGATGAACGCTCTGCTGCAGCATCGTGGTCACCATCTGGTCGGCGCCGGACGCTCGATCGCCGTGCAAAACTTCAACGAGAACACGTCGGTCCTGCTGATGATCGCGCTCTATTCGGCGCTCCTGAATGTCGGCCACTCCATCTATATGGTGATCTTCGTCTTCGGCCTGTTCGTCGCGAGCACCATGGGGCTCGTGCAACTGTGGTTCTCGCACAACCGGCGCACGCACGCTAAGGAGATCGAGCGCCTGCTCGCCTTCGCGCGCGCCGAGGATCCGCATCCGCGGCGCAAGGGATAAAGGGGTCAGAGCAATTTCCCTGTAACAAATTCGCCGCCAGCACTCAGCGATTTGTTACGCAGCATTGCTCGCTTTCTCTAAAGGGAAGCCATCGTCTTCTTGGCGAACACCAGATCAGCCCAGGCCTTCGCCTTGTCCGGCAGGTTGCGCAGCAGATAGGCGGGGTGGTAGGTGACGATGAGCGGCACGCCTTCGTATTTGTAGACGCGCCCGCGCATGCTCGAGATCGTCGCGTCGCTCGCGAGCAGGGTCTGTGCGGCGAAGCGGCCCATGGCGATGATCAGCTTGGGGCAGATGAGCGCGATCTGCTGCTTGAGGAACGGCGTGCACTTGGCGACTTCCTCGGGTTCCGGGTTGCGGTTGCCGGGGGGCCGGCATTTGAGCACGTTGGCGATGTAGACGTTCTCGCCGCGCTTGAGACCGATGGCGGCGAGCATGTTGTCGAGGAGCTTGCCCGCTTGCCCGACGAACGGGTCGCCCAAGCGATCTTCTTCCGCGCCGGGCGCTTCGCCGATCAGCATCCAATCGGCTTTCTCGTCGCCGACGCCGAAGACGGTTTGCGTTCGGGTCTTGTGCAGGCCGCACGCGGTGCACGCGGGCACCGCCTGCTTGAGCGCGATCCAGTCGCCCTCCGCGAGCTTTGCCGCGCTGGGACGGCTGCGCAGCCGCCAGACCGGCGCGAGCCCCATCTCCGCCAGAACATCGCTGCGGCGGCTCACAGGGCGAGCGACAGCACGAGCGCGTCCTCGCGACCGCTGTGCGCGGGGTAATAATTGCGGCGCACGGCAACCTTGCGAAAGCCGTAGCGGAAATAGAGTTCCTGCGCGGCGCGGTTGCTCGGCCGCACCTCCAGAAAGACGTTCGCCGCGCCGAGCGAGCGCGCAAGGCGCGTCGCCTCGTCGAGAAGCGCGCTGCCATAGCCGCGGCGCTGGTGCGGCGTGTCGACCGAGAGGTTGAGGAGATGCGCTTCGCCCACCGCCACCATCAGCACGAAGTAGCCGATCAGCTCGCCGCTCAGCCGATAGGTGCGACATTCGTAGCCCGCGCGCAGCGAATCGGCGAAGTTGCCGCGCGTCCAGGGATGCGTATAGATGCCGCGCTCGATCGCGATGACCTCGCCGAGGTCCTGCTCGAGCATCGGCGCGAGCTGCGCAGCCTTCAGGACGGCGCTCATTGCTGGCCGAGCTCCTCGCGCGTGAAGGCGACCTTGTCGCGCACGTAGAGCGGCGCGGCGAGCGCCGCATCGACGCCCTCGCCCGCCGCGAGCCGCGACGCGGCGAGCTGCGCGACCGCCAGCGCCGTCGGATGCACCACCGGCAGCACTGTTTTCAATCCGAAGTTTCCGTACACCGCGAAGCCGTTGCCGCAGCCGATCCAATCGTCGCCCGGCGGCGCGGTCAGGGCATGCGGCGCGACGCACCGCGTAGGGATTACCTCGCGCCAGCCCTCGGGCGTTCTTTCGAGCGCCGCATAATACACTTCGCGCATCCGCGCATCGATGCACGCGACCACGCGCTGCGCGCCTGATTCCTGCGCCATCGCCGCGAGCGACGACACACCGTACGCCGGCAGCGCGCGCGCCACCGCCAGCCCCTGCGCCAGCCCGCATGCAATGCGAAGGCCCGTGAACGAGCCGGGACCCGCGCCATACGCCACCGCGTCGAGCGCGGCCGGCACGAGGCTCGCGTCACCGAGCAGCCGCTCGAGCATCGGCAGCGCGAGCTCGGAATGGCGGTTGCCCGAGCGCTGCTCGAGCGAGCGGATCTCGCCATCGACGTACAGCGCTACCGAACACCACTCGCTCGAGGTCTCGAACGCCACGAATCGCATGGCCGATTCTATATACTCGCCTCCATGAAAGAACAGCGCATCGCAGTCATCCCCGGCGACGGCATCGGCCGCGAAGTGATACCCGAAGGCGTGCGCGTGCTCGAAGCCGTCGGCGCAAAGCACGGCATCGCTTTTCAGTGGAAGGAATTCGACTGGAGCTGCGACTGGTACAAGAAGCACGGCAAGATGCGGCCCGACGACGCGCCGGACATCCTGCGCAAGTTCGATGCGATTTACTTCGGCGCCGTCGGCAATCCGGCGCTCGTGCCCGACCACATCGCGGTGTGGGGCCTGCTGATCGATTTCCGGCGGCTTTTCGACCTGTACGTCAACCTCCGCCCGGTGCGTCTGTTCCAGGGCATGCCGTGCCCGCTCGCCGGCCGCAAGGCCGGCGACATCGATTACTTCGTGATCCGCGAGAACACCGAGGGCGAATACGGCAACGTCGGCGGCCGCATGTTCGAAGGCACCGATCGCGAGGTGGTGACGCAGCTCGCCTCGTTCTCGCGTAAGGGCACCGATCGCATCATGAAGTACGCGTTCGAGCTCGCGCGCACGCGGAAAAAGCATGTCACCTCCGCGACCAAGTCGAACGGCATCTCGATCACCATGCCGTACTGGGATGAGCGCTTCGCTCTCATGGCGAAGAGCTACCCCGACGTGCGTACCGACCAGTACCACATCGACGGCCTCACCATCCAGATGGTGCTGAATCCCGACCGCTTCGACGTAATCGTCGCCTCAAACCTTTTCGGCGACATCATCTCCGACCTTGGCCCGGCGACCGCCGGCACCATCGGCATCGCCGCCTCGGGCAACATCAATCCGGAGCGCACCGCGCCGTCGATCTTCGAGCCGGTGCACGGCTCGGCGCCCGATATCGCCGGCCGCCGCATCGCCAATCCACTCGCCACCATCTGGTCCGGCGCGCTGATGCTCGAGCATCTCGGCCATCGGCAGGCGGCCGCCGACATCGTGCGCGCCATCGAGCAGGTGATCATCGACGGCCCGCACACGCCCGACATGAAAGGCAAAAGCAGCACCGCCGACGTGGGTGCGGCGGTGGCCGAAGCGGTTCGCGCTCAGTCCAAAGTGCCGGCGTGAAGACGTACCGCATCGCCGCGATTCCCGGCGATGGCATCGGAACAGAGGTGATCCCGGCCGGCATCGAGCTGCTCACGCGCTCGGCCGATGGCTTTCGGCTGGAATTCGAGCACTTCGACTGGAGCTCGAAGCGCTTCCAGGAAACCGGCCAATACATACCCGAGGGCGGCCTCGAGCGCCTGAAGCGTTTCGATGCGATCTTTTTCGGCGCGGTCGGCGCGCCCGACGTGCCCGATCACCTGTCGCTCTGGGGCCTGCGGCTGCCGATCTGCCAGGGCTTCGACCAGTACGCCAACGTGCGTCCGGCGCGGCTCCTGCCCGGCATCAGGTCGCCGCTCGAGCGCGGCCGCGAGATCGACTGGGTCATCGTGCGCGAGAACACCGAGGGCGAGTATTCCGGCGCCGGTGGTCGCGTGCATGGCGGCCTGCCCAATGAAGTGGCGATGGAGGTCTCCACCTTCACGCGCAGCGGCGTGGAGCGCATCCATCGCTTCGCCTTCGAGCTGGCGAGCAAGCGCCCGCGCAAGCATCTGACGCTCGTGACCAAGTCCAACGCCCAGCGCCACGGCATGGTGCTGTGGGACGAGCTCTTTTACGCGGTGGCAAAAGATTTTCCCGACGTGAAAACCGATCGCGTGCTGGTCGACGCGATGACCACCCGCATGGTCCTCAACCCGGCCGCGATCGACACGGTCGTCGCGTCCAACCTGCACGCGGACATCCTCTCCGACCTTGCCGCAGCGCTCTCGGGCTCGCTCGGCATCGCGCCCACGGCGAACCTCAATCCGGAGCGGCGCTTTCCGTCGATGTTCGAGCCCATCCATGGCTCCGCCTTCGACATCACCGGCAAGGGCGTAGCGAATCCGATCGCGACGTTCTGGACCGCCTCGCTCATGCTCGAGCATCTCGGCGAAGCGCCCGCGGCGGCGCGCATCATGAAGGCGATCGAGCGCGTCACCGCCGCAAAGGTCTTGACGCCGGATCTCGGCGGCAGCGCGCGCACGCGCGAGGTGACGCAGGCGGTGATCCAGGCACTCTGAGCGATTTGAAGATCTGGGACGACGTCGACCGCTACATCAGCGAGACGCTGGTGCAGCCGGACGCCGCGCTCGCCGCGGCGCTCGAGGCGAGCGAGCGCGCGGGCCTGCCGGCGATCAGCGTCTCCCCGGCGCACGGCAAGTTCCTCTGGTTGCTGGCGCGGCTCGTCGACGCGAAGCGCATCCTCGAGATCGGCACGCTCGGCGGCTACAGCGCCATCTGGCTCGCGCGAGGACTCGCGAGCGGCGGCCGGCTGATTACGCTCGAAGGGCTCGAGAAGCACGCCGCCGTCGCGCGCCAGAACATCGCCCGCGCGGGACTGGCGCAAGCCGTCGAGGTGCGCGTCGCACCGGCGCTCGCCACGCTGCCGCAGCTCGAGGGCCCATTCGACCTGAGCTTCATCGACGCGGACAAGCAGAACAACGCCGAGTACTTCCGCTGGGCGCTCAAGCTCTCGCGTCCGGGCAGCCTGATCGTAGTCGACAACGTGGTGCGCGAAGGCGCGATCGTCGACGCGCGCTCGCGCGACGGCGCGGTGCAGGGCGTGCGGAAGCTCAACGAGCTGATCGCCGCCGAGCCCCGCGTCGCGGCCACCGCGATCCAGACGGTCGGAGCCAAGGGTTACGATGGCTTCGCGGTCGCGCTGGTGCTCGCCTGAGCACGATCCTCATCAGCGGCGCTGGACGCGGACTCGGCCTAGAGCTCGCGCGGCAATACGCGGGCGACGGCTGGCGCGTCGTTGGCACGGTACGCGGCGCGAACGCCAAGCTGCCGACGGGCGTCGAGCGCCACATCGCCGACGTGACCGACACAAGACAGGTCGCGGCGCTCGCCCGCGCGCTGCGCGGCATGGCGCTCGATGTGCTCTTCTGTAACGCCGGCATCATCGGCAAGCGCGGCATGGCGCTCGGCAGCTTCGACTACGAATCCTGGCAGGAAGTCTTTCGCGTGAACGTGCTCGGCGCCGCGGCGCTCGCCGAGGCGCTCCTCGAGAACGTCGCGGCGAGCGAGCGCAAGGTGATCGCCATGATGTCCAGCCGGCTCGGCTCGATAGCCGAAGCAAGCGGCATGACGCTTCCCTATGCGACCAGCAAGGCGGCGCTCAACATGTTGGTAAAGGGCCTCGCGGCGACGCTCGCTGACCGCGGCATCATCGTGGTCGCGCTCAGCCCGGGCTGGGTGCGCACCGACATGGGCGGCACGGGGGCGCCGCTCGCGCCGGAAACGTCGGTCGCCGGCCTGCGCAAAGTGATCGACGCACTGACGGCCGCGGAGAGCGGCAAATTCTTCTCGCACGACGGCTCGACCATCCCGTGGTGAAACCGCTCGCCGCAGCGCTCACGGTGATCGCCGTCCTGCCCGACGGCAAGGAAGTCGAGCTGCAGGCGACCATCCGGCCGCCTTTCCAGGCAGACGACGGCCAGTGGATCTCGCGCGTGCAGCTAAAGCCCTTACAGAAGGAGCCGCTCGACGTGCGCGGCGTCGACTCCTTCCACGCGCTTTGGCTTGCGTGCTCTCTGGTGCTCAAGCTCTTGTCTCAGCTTGCGGCCGAGGGCGCGCGCCTGGAGAGCGCGGACGGCAGCGAGTTCCCGCTCGAGGCGTACCTTGCCGGCCTAGCGCCCAAGGCCTGAGCTGCTGCGCCGAAACGTCTAGCGGCGCAGGTCCTTGTTCGCGTCCTGGATGTCGCGCCGCAGCCGTTCGCGTTCCTGCGGCGAAAGCGGGCGCTGCTGTGGTCGATCCTGGCGATTGCGGTCGCGGTAGACGTCGCGCATGTCGTCGCGCATGCGCTGGCGCTCATCCTTGCTCATGCCTTGCTGTTTGCCCTGACCGAAGGCTCGCTGGTCGCGTTCGCCGCGCTGCGCAAATGCAGGCGCCGCGGCGAGGATCAGGGAAAGGATGACGAGGAAGCGCTTCATGCTTGGACGCGATGTTACCGGGGAGGGCTTGCACAAAGGTGTCGCCCCGTCCAATTTTTGTAACAATCCGTTGCCCCATGCCCGAGCTCAAGACCCGCATCCTCGTGGTGGATGACGATCAGCGCCTGCGTGATCTGCTGGTGCGTTATCTGAGCGGCGAGGGCTACGAGGTGAAGGCGGTGCCCGATGCCAAGGGCATGGACAAGCAGCTCGCGCGCGAGCGCTATGACCTGGTGGTGCTCGACCTCATGCTGCCGGGCGAGGATGGCCTCGCCGTCTGCCGGCGGCTGCGCTCGCAGCAGATCTCGCCGGCCATCATCATGCTGACGGCCAAGGGCGACGACGTCGATCGCATCGTCGGACTGGAGATGGGGGCGGACGACTACCTGCCGAAGCCCTTCAACCCGCGGGAGCTCCTTGCTCGCATCAATGCCGTGCTTCGTCGGCGCTCGCCCTCGGGTCCGCCGGGAGCGCCCGCCGCGGGCGGCGACGTGCACCGCTTCGGCCGCTTCGAATTCAACCTGGCGACGCGCAGCCTCATCCGCGACGGCAAGAGCGTCTCGCTCACCACCGGAGAGTTTTCGGTCCTGAAGGTGCTGGTGCAGCACCCGCGCCAGCCGCTCTCGCGCGACAAGCTGATGGAGCTCGCGCGCGGGCGCGAATACGAGGTGTTCGACCGCTCGATCGACGTGCAGATCTCGCGGCTGCGGAAAATCGTGGAGGACGATCCGGCGCATCCGAAGCACATCCAGACGGTCTGGGGCTTCGGCTATGTGTTCGTGCCCGACGACTCACAGCCGAACAAGTGACGCTGTTCGCGCGGGCGTTCCTGCTGATCGCGCTGCTGATCGTCGCCGCGCTGCTCGCCTCGTTCCAGATATACCGTGTCTACGAGCGCGAGCCGCGCTCGCGCGAGCTTGCGCAGCAGACGGTGAGCACGGTCAACCTGACGCGCGCGGCCCTGGTGAACGCCGACCCGGAGCGCCGGCGCCAGCTCCTCATCGAGCTGAATGAGACCGAGGGTCTGCGCGTCTATCCCGTGACTGCATCCGAGAACACCCAGCCCCTGCCGGACGATCCGCTGCTCGAGCTCGTCGTGCAGAAGGTGCGCCAGGCGCTCGGCGGCGATACGCGCTTCGCCTATGCGCGCGACGGCGAAGAGGGGTTCCTGGTCAGCTTCTTCATCGACGAGGACGAGTTCTGGGTGATGCTGCCGCGCGAGCGCTTCGAGCTCGGCATCGGCCTGCAGTGGGTGGGGTGGCTCGCGGCGGTCGTGGTGCTCGCGCTCGCCGGCGCATGGTTCATCGCCTCGAACATCGCGCGGCCGCTCGCCGCCATGCGTCGCGCCGCGATGCGGCTTGGCCGCGGGCAGCCGCACGAGCCGTTGACGGAGAAAGGGCCGCGCGAGCTGCGCACCGTGGCGACCGCCTTCAACCGCATGGCCTCGAACCTGGAGGGGATGGAGCGCGATCGCGCCATGGTGCTTGCCGGCATCTCGCACGATTTGAGAACACCGCTCTCGCGGATGCGCCTCGCGCTGGAGATGAGCGGCGCCGACGCGCAGGCGACCGATGCGATGATCGCCGACATCGACGAGATGGACGCCATCATCGGCCAGTTCCTCGATTTCGCCCGCGGTGCCGACGAACAGAAGCAGGAACACGACATCGGCGAAGTGCTAGGCGAGCTCGCCGAGCACTATGCGAGGATCGGCAAAGACGTGCGCCTCGTCGACCACCCGGTGAAGCCCTTTCGCTTCGCCCGCATGGCGGTGCGCCGCGCGGTCGCGAACCTGGTCGACAACGCGCTGCGCTACGCCGGCGAGCCGGTGGAGATCGAGGTGCTGGCACGCAATCCCGAGGTGGCGATAGAGGTACGGGACCTTGGACCGGGCATTCCGACGAACGAGGTCGAGCGCCTGAAGCGCCCGTTCACGCGGCTTGACGACTCGCGCGCGGGCCACGGCGGCTCCGGCCTTGGCCTTGCGATCGTCGAGCGCACGGCACAGGCGCACGGCGGCCGGCTCGACCTGCTGCCACGCGCGCCACGCGGCCTCATCGCGCGGCTTGCGCTTTCGACTCGCTGAGCGCCTGCCATGCGAGATACGCGGCCGCCCCACAAACGCTGAGCATGAGATCGCTCATCGTGTCCATCAGGCCTTCCTGCAGGTCGCTGCCGAGCGTCTCGTCGAGCGCAAATTCGGCGAGCTCCCACGCGAGCGCGGTGCTGCAGGCAAGCGCGAAGGCGAGCAGATAGCGAACGCCCGTGTGCATCGTCCCGAAGCGACCATGGGCGAGAGCGATGAGCCGCAAATAACAGAAGGCGACCGCGGCGCCGCCGGCGAGATGCACAAACCACCACGCATCGACGCCCGGCACGCGTCCCAGCACGAACGCCGCGACCGCGATCGCCGCCGGCGCCCAGAGCGCTTCGCGTAACAGCCTGGCGAGCATGTCGGGGCCGCAAGCGAGTTGCGTGCCGCTATCGTAGCGAAATGGCGAAACCGTCCTATCCGGTCACCCCGCCCGTCGAGCCGATGCTCGCCAAGCTCGCCGATACCCTGCCGGCCGCGGGCGATTATCTGTTCGAGCCGAAGTGGGACGGCTTTCGCGCGCTCGTCTTCCGCGCCAGCGACGAGCTCTTCCTCCAGAGCCGCGATTCGCGGCCGCTCGAGCGCTATTTCCCCGAGCTGCACGACGCGCTCCTCGAGCGGCTGCCGCAGGGCTGCGTGCTCGATGGCGAGATCGTCATCGCCACGGCGCGCGGTCTGGATTTCGACGCGCTGCAGCTGCGCCTGCATCCGGCCGCCTCGCGCGTCGCCAAACTTGCCAAGGAGACGCCCTCCTCGTTCGTCGCCTTCGATGTCCTCGCCGCTGGCGGCACGAACCTCATGGGCGAGCCGCAGCGCGACCGGCGCCTCGCGCTCGAACGCCTGCTTCGCACGGTGAAGCCGCCCGTGTATCTCACGCCGATGACCATTGATCGAGACCAGGCGCAGCACTGGCTCGAGCATTTCGAAGGCGCGGGACTCGATGGCGTCATCGCCAAGCCCGCGGGCCTCACCTACCAGCCCGGCAAGCGCGCCATGATCAAGGTGAAGCACGCGCGCACCGCCGAATGCGTGGTCGCCGGCTTTCGCTGGTACAAGACAGGCAAGGACGCCATCGGCTCTCTGCTCCTCGGCCTCTACGACGACCAAGGCGTACTGCAGCACGTCGGCGTCACCTCGTCCTTCACTATGGCGATGAGGAAGCAGCTCGTGAAAGAGCTGGCGCCGCTTCGCGAGAATGCCGTGGACGATCATCCGTGGCGCGAATGGGCCGGCGCGGCTGCCGAATCGAGCCGCATGCCGGGCGCGCAAAGCCGCTGGAGCGCCGGCAAGGATCTTTCCTGGGAGCCGCTGCGGCCGGAGCGCGTGTGCGAGGTGAGATACGATCACCTGCAGGGCGATCGCTTCCGCCATGCGGCCATCTTCCTGCGCTGGCGCCCGGACAAGCCGCCGGAAGACTGTCGCTACGATCAGCTCGAGGTCACGAAGCCTTACGAGCTGGACAAGGTCTTCTCGTCCGGATCCAAAGGCTCCTGAGCCGGGCGCAGCTTCTCCGGCACGTGCTGCAGATTGACGCGCACACGCGTCCAGGTCGTGTAGCGGCCGCGCATCGAATCCACGAGCACGTCGGCCGGCTCGAGGTGCTTCGCCGCATCCGGGTGCCGCGCCTTCCAGCGTTCCAGACCCGCGATTGCATCTTCCTTATGCTTCGCTCGCCCGATCTCGATCACTGGCAGCTTGCGACGCTTCGAGGGCTGCACCCGCGCCGGCTCGCCGGACTGCTTCCTATAGTGAGGCGGCCACGGCGCGTCGCCCAATCCCTGCCGCTCGAACAATTCCAGCAACCTCTCGAGCGACCCGGCCTGCTCATCGATGCCGCGGTGGCGATCGCCCACGCGCTTGTAGCGCGCCGGCATGCTGGCAAGCGTGAAGTCCTCGGGCTCGCAGTCCGCGACCTCGCTCCACGCGAGCGGCGCCGACACGGTCGCCTGGGGCGTCGGTCGCACCGAGTACGCAGCGGCGACCGTGCGGTCCTTGGCGTTCTGGTTGTAGTCGACGAAGACGCCGCGGCGCTCCTCCTTCCACCACTTGCTCGTCGCGAGCTTCGGCGCACGCTGCTCGACGTCGCGCGCCAGCGCGAGGGCCGCGCGCCGCACTTCGTCGAAACTCCAGCGCCGCTCGATTCGCACATAAATATGGAGGCCGCGCTTCCCCGAGGTTTTCGGCCAGCCGATGAGGCCGGCATCGGCGAGCGCTGCTTTCGCCACCAGCGCGACCTCGCGCACCTGCGACCACTTGACGCCGGGAACGGGATCGAGATCGACCCGCAGCTCGTCCGGATGATCGAGCTCCTCGGCGCGCACCGGATGCGGATGCAGCTCCAGGCAGCCGAGATTCGCCATCCACACGAGCGCCGCCGCGTCGCGCGGCACGAGCTCGAGTGCGCTGCGACCCGATGGAAATTTGAGCTCGACGACTTCCAGCCACTCCGGCCGGCTATCCGGCGCGCGCTTCTGGTAGAAAAACTCCCCGTCGATGCCATTCGGGTAGCGCACGAGCATATTGGGCCGGCCGCCGGCGCCGCGCAGCGCGCCCTCGGCGACTGCGAGGTAGTAGCGCGCGACATCGAGCTTCGTGTAGCCCGCGGCCGGGAACAGCACCTTTGCCGGGTTGCTGATCGTCACCTCGCGGCCCGCGACGACCAGTTTTTCGCCGCCGGCCTTTTTCACGCGAGGGTGAAGCGCTCGAGCGGCTCGTAGGTCGAGCCCTTCGACGACGTGCGCGAGCGCATCAGCAGGAACTCATCGACCGGCCAGGGCACCTGCGGCAGCTGCGGGATAGACGGCGGCCTTGCCGCCTTGCGGACGAGAGTGACGTGGGCGCGGAAAGGGCGCTCCTCGAGATCGAAGCCGGCGTCACGCAAAACGTGCTGCAAATAGGCAACGAGGGCGCCCAGCGCCGGCGGTACGGTCGCTGGGCCGACCCATACCATCTCGTTGCGCTTCACGTACTGCGCGGCGTCGATCGGCAGCCGGTGGCGAGGCGCGTTTACTTTGCGCGCCGCAGCGGTGGCGCCATCCGGGTCGGCGTCGCCGAGGAAGGCGAGCGTCAGATGGATGTTGTCCACCGCGGTCACCTTACCGCCGGATCGCTTGGCCACTTCCGCCGCCCACTCGCCCAGCGCCCGTGCCGTCTGCGCCGGCGGCCATAGCGCGAAGAAGAGCCGCACTAGTCGACGAGGTGCTTGCGCATGAGCGCGGCGAGCGCGCGCTCTCCCTGCTCTTCAAGCGCGGCGATGATCAGCTCCATCTCGCGCCGGCCGCGGTTTTGCGAGAGCTTCCAGCGCGTCTCGATGCGAGTCACCGGAATCTGGAAATTGACGATGCCGTTCAGCATGCCGCGTACGTATTTCGGATCGAGCGCGTCGAACTTGGCAAGCCACTGCGGATCCATCGCCGCGACCAAGCGCCGCTGCGAGGCGTGCTTGGCGGCCGGGTCGTCGATGATGCGCGGCACGCCGTACGCGTGCACGGCCGCGTAGTTCCATGTCGGCACGCGCTCGATCTCCTCGTACCAGCGGGGCGAAATGTAGGCGTGCGCACCGGTAAAGATGACCATCGCCTCTTCATCGAAGAACTCGCGCCACTGCGCATTCGCGTGCGCCATGTGCATGTCGATGACGATCTGTTTGCCCTCCTCCTCGATCATCGCCGGCAGATGCGAGGCGTGCAGCACGCCGCCGAGTCCGGTGACCAGCACCGGGAAATTGTTCGCGCGCATGAAGGCGACGAGCTCGGCGCGATCTTCAACGCGGTTGTAAGGCGGCGAATACATTATTCGACCAGCGCCACCGCCTGCGCGGCGATGCCTTCCATGCGGCCGAGAAAACCGAGGTGCTCGGTGGTGGTCGCTTTGATATTGACCGCGGCGGGTGCGATGCCCAGGTCGTCTGCGATGTTGGCGATCATGCGCGCCATGTGCGGCGCCATGCGCGGCGCCTGGGCGATGATGGTGGCGTCGACGTTCACCACCCTGAGCTTGCGCGCGGCGAGCTTGCTCGCCACATCGCGCAGCAATTTGCGGCTGTCAACGCCGCGATATTCGGCGCTGGTATCCGGGTAATGCTTCCCGATGTCGCCCAAGCCGGCGGCGCCGAGCAGCGCATCGCAGATGGCATGTAGCAGCACGTCCGCATCTGAATGACCGTCTAGCCCCTTGTCGAAGGGAATGTCTACACCGCCGATGATGAGCTTTCGGCCAGCGGCGAGCGGGTGCACGTCGAAGCCCTGCCCGATTCTCATGCGCGCGCGGCGAGGATTGCTTGGGCGATGTTCACATCCTCGGGATAGGTGACTTTTAGATTTTCGCGGCTGCCGAGCACGAGGCGCGGCCTGAGGCCGAGCGCTTCGACTGCGGACGCTTCATCGGTCGCGTGAGGCGTGCGCGACAGTGCCTGCAGCAGGAGCCCGGCGCGGAACATCTGCGGCGTCTGCGCGAGCCATAGCTGCGCGCGGTCTTCGGTTGCCGCGACGCGCGCCACGCCCGCTTCGTCCTTGCCGGCGCGCTTCACCGTGTCGGCGACGGGCAGCGCGAGGATCGCGCCGATCGCATCAGCCTCGCCCTCGGCGAGCAGCCGCCGCAGATCCGCCGCAGGCAGGCAGGGCCGCGCCGCGTCGTGCACCAGCAGCCAATCGTCCGCATCGACATCGCCGAGAACGGCCGTGAGGCCGTTTAGCACCGAAGCGCCGCGCGTTTCACCGCCGCAGTACAGTGGCTGCACTTTCTCGCCGAACGCGCTCCAGTCCTCGCGCGCGAACTGCTCATCGTTCACGGCGAGCACCACGAAGACCGACACCACTTGCGGCATACACACTGCACGAAGCGCGTGCCATAGCATCGTGCGGCCGGCAAGCCGCGCGTACTGCTTTGGCGTCGCACCGGCGAAGCGCTTGCCGCTGCCGGCCGCGGGAATGAGCGCAAAGATAGCCAAAGTTGTTGTAATTCAGACCGATATAATTGCACGCTTCCGATTTAGATGCAGCGCGATTCACCTCCCGCCCGCAGGCGCTATACCCGGCTCGTCGGTTCCGCTGACGCGCTCGCGCTCGCGCGCCTGGCGCAGGAAGAGCACCCGGTTGCGATCGTCAGTGCCACCGCGCTCGACGCCCAGCGCCTGGTCGAGGAGATCGCCTGGTTCGTGCCGCAACTGCGCGTGTGCCTGCTTCCCGACTGGGAGACGCTGCCCTACGACCAGTTCTCGCCGCACCATGATCTCGTCTCCGAGCGCCTGGCGACGCTGTACCGCATCCAGCGCGGCGAATTCGATGTCGCGGTCGTCCCGGCGCCGACCGCGCTCGTGCGCATGTGCCCGCCCGCCTATATCGCGGGCCGCACTTTCTTTCTGCGCGCGGGCGAAACGCTCGACCTCGAGAGCCTCAAGTCGCAGCTCGCCACGGCCGGCTATCAGCATGTGACGCAGGTCGTGGCGCCGGGCGAAGTATGCGTGCGCGGCGGCATCATCGATCTCTTCCCGATGGGCAGCGCGCTCCCCTATCGCCTTGACCTCGACGACGAGCTGATCGATAGCATCAAGACCTTCGACGTCGATTCGCAGCGCACGCTCTACACGGTCGCCGAGATTCGACTGCTGCCGGCGCGCGAATTCCCCCTCGACGAAGCGGGCCGCACGCGCTTTCGCAGCCGCTGGCGCGAGCTCTTCGAAGGCGATCCCTCGAAGAAGCGCCTCTACCGCGATGTCTCGAACGGCGTGCCCGCGGCGGGCATCGAGTATTACCTGCCGCTTTTTTTCGACGGCACCGCGACGCTCTTCGACTACCTGCCCAAGGGCTGCACGCTGGCGCTGCATCGCGACGTCTCTTCGGCGATCAGCGATTTCTGGCGCGACATCCAGTCGCGCCACCGCATGCAGGGCGGTGATCCGGACCGACCGCTCCTTGCGCCGGCACAGATGTTCGTGCCGGCCGAGGAGTTCTACCTGCGCGCCAAAGAGCATCCGCGCATCGATGTGCAGGAGGCGGAGGAGCCGGGCGAAGGTCCGCTCGCCGCCAGCGCGCTGCCGCCGCTGGCGGTGGACCGGCGGGCGCAGGATCCGCTCGCGCCGCTCAAGGCTTTCCTCAACGGCTCGAAGCTTCGCGTCATGGTCGCCGCCGAGTCGCCGGGACGGCGCGAGACCATGGCGTCGTACTTCGCCGAATACGGACTGAAGCCCGCCGCGGCCGCGAGCTTCGAGCAATTCCAAGCGAGCCCCGCGACCTTCATGCTCGGGGTCGCGCCGCTGGCGCACGGGTTCGCCATTGCGGCGGAAGGGTGGGCGATCGTCACCGAGGCGGAGCTTTATGCCGGCGTCGTGCGCCGGCGCGCGCGTGCGGCCGAGAAGCGCAGCTCCGTCGAGGGGATGCTGCGCGACCTGTCGGAGCTGAAGATCGGCGATCCGGTCGTGCACGAAGAGCACGGCATCGGCCGATACCAGGGCCTGGTCGCGCTGGATCTCGAGGACGGCAAGGCGGAGTTCCTGCTCCTCGAGTACGAAGGCGGCGACAAGCTCTACGTCCCGGTCTCGCAGCTCGGCGTCATCGGGCGCTATAGCGGCGCGCAGCCGGAAGAAGCGCCGCTCCATAAGCTGGGCAGCGGCCAGTGGGACAAGGCCAAGGCACGCGCCGCGAAGCAGGTACATGATACGGCGGCAGAACTCCTCGCCCTCTACGCCAAGCGCGCCGCGCGGCATGGCCATGCCTTCGGCATTCGCCCGCACGATGTCGAGGCCTTCGCCGCGGGTTTCGGCTTCGAGGAGACGCCCGACCAGGCGGCGGCGATCGAGGCGGTGAGCGCCGATATGGCCGCCGGCAAGCCGATGGATCGCCTGGTCTGCGGCGACGTCGGCTTTGGCAAGACCGAAGTGGCGCTGCGCGCCGCGTTCATCGCGGTGGCCGACGGCAAGCAGGTGGTGGTGCTCTGCCCGACGACGCTCCTCGCCGAGCAGCACTTCCACACGTTCAATGATCGCTTCGCCGACTGGCCGGTGCGCATCGCCGAACTTTCGCGCTTCAAGACGGCGAAGCAGTCGAACGAGATCCTGGAGAAGCTGGCCAAGGGCGAGCTCGACATCGTCATCGGCACCCACAAGCTCCTCGGGCGCGACGTGAAGCTGCCCCGGGTCGGATTGGTGATCATCGACGAGGAGCACCGCTTCGGCGTGCGGCAGAAGGAGGCGCTGAAGAAGCTGCGCGCGGAAGTGGATGTCCTCACGCTCACGGCAACGCCAATCCCGCGCACGCTCGCCATGTCGCTTGAAGGCATCCGCGACTTCTCGGTAATCGCCACCGCGCCGGAGAAGCGCCTGGCGATCAAGACCTTCGTCGCGCCGTTTTCCGAGGGGCTGATCCGCGAAGCGGTAATGCGCGAGCTGAAGCGCGGTGGACAGGCGTACTTCCTGCACAACGAAGTGGAATCGATCGAGCGCATGCGCGAGCGCCTGCAGCGGCTCTTACCCGAGGCGCGCATCGCGGTGGCACACGGGCAGATGCCCGAGCGCGAGCTCGAGCGGGTGATGCGCGACTTCACCGCGCAGCGGGCGAACGTACTGCTTTGCTCGACGATTATCGAGACCGGCATCGACAACCCACACGCCAACACCATCGTCATCAATCGCGCCGACAAGTTCGGCCTCGCGCAGCTGCACCAGCTGCGCGGCCGCGTCGGCCGCTCGCACCATCAGGCTTATGCCTATCTGCTGACGCCGCCGGAGGACGCGCTCAACAAGAATGCGCTCAAGCGCCTCGAGGCGATCCAGGCGATGGAGGAGCTCGGCTCGGGCTTCTACCTCGCCATGCACGACCTCGAGATCCGTGGCGCGGGCGAGATCCTCGGCGAATCCCAATCGGGCGAGATCCAGGAAGTGGGCTTCTCGCTCTATACGCGCATGCTCGAGCGCGCGGTGCGGCGGCTGAAGTCCGGCAAGGCGATCGACGTCGAGGACGCCATCGATATCTCTACTGAAGTGAACCTGCACGTACCGGCGCTCCTGCCCGAGACCTATTGCAACGACGTGCACGAGCGCCTGTCGATCTACAAGCGGCTTGCCGATGCGGAGAGCCGCGAGGCGCTCGAGGCACTGGCCGAGGAGCTGGTCGACCGCTTCGGCGAGCTGCCGGAGCCGGCGCGCGCGCTCCTCGCCTGCCACCATGTGCGTCTCGCGGCGCGGCCGCTCGGGGTGACGCGCGTCGACGCCACGCACGAGGCCGTGCAACTGCAATTCATGAAGAATCCGCCGCTCGACGGCGGCAAGGTGATCGACTTCATCCGCAAGAAAGGCCGCGGCGCGCGCCTTGCCGGCCCGGACCGCTTGCGCGTCGAGGCGAGGATGCCGGCGTGGGCTGAACGGGCGCAGGCAGTGAGGGACATCCTGCTACAGCTCGCGGCGTGAATCTGGTCGTCCAAGGGCCGGCGATGATCGCCGGACAGGCCAACGAGCTGGCGCGCCTCGCCGGAGCTACCCGGATCCACCCAATCTCCGAGCGCGCCTGGCGCATCCACAACGCGGCGCCGGCGGACGCCATCGCGCCTTACTGCGAGCAGGCGCGCATCGACTACGCGTTCATTCCCGAGGGACGGCGCTTCGGCGATCTAAAGCTTCTCGCCATGGACATGGACTCGACGCTGATCACGATCGAGTGCATCGACGAGCTCGGCGACCTGGCCGGCTGCAAGAGCGAGATCGCCGCCATCACGGCACAGGCGATGCGCGGTGAGCTCGACTACCCGCAGAGCCTGCGAAAGCGAGTGGGCCTGCTCCGGGGATTGCCGGAAGCGGCGCTCGCGCAGGTGTACGAGCAACGGCTCGTGCTCACGCCCGGGGCCGACGAGCTGATCGCCGCGTGTAAGCGCCACGGGGTGGCGCTGCTTCTCGTCTCGGGCGGCTTCACCTTCTTCACCGAGCGGCTGAAGAACCGGCTTGGTATCGACCACACCATCTCGAACCGCCTCGAGGTGGCGAACGGGCGGCTGACGGGCGAGGTACTGGGCGAGGTCGTCGATGCGCAGGCGAAGGCGGCGAAGTTCGCCCAGGTGATGCGGGAACTCGGCGCGACGCGCGAACAGACGGTGGCGATCGGCGATGGGGCTAACGATCTCGCGATGATGGCGCTGGCGGGGACTTCGATCGCCTTTCACGCCAAGGCAGTTGTGCGCGCGCAGGCGAGCTGCGCGATCAGCTACTGCGGCCTCGACGCGGTCCTGCGCCTTTTCGAGTAGGGGCCCACTCGGCAAGCACGCGCTCGACCAGGCGCGAGTACGCCTTCCATTGCGACGGCCGCGTGTACGCCGCATCGGCGCCGGCGAGCAGCGCGCGGCGCTTCTGCGCCGGCGGCACGATGGCGATGAGCGGCACGCCAAGCTTCTTCGGCAACCCCGGCGTGGCCTTCGCTTCCACCAGCAGGGCGAGGTCGGGCTTCGAGGTGACGATGCGCGCTCCGGCGCAGTAGAGCGCTGCGGAGGCGAGGGTTGCCTCGGCGCGCGTCTTGCCGATAAGGAGCACCGCCGGAGATTTCATGAGCGCGAGAATAGAAACTGCATCGCGCGCGCGGTAGCGGGAGACCTTGAAACATTGAAAGACTACTTGCGAGGCTTCTTGCGGCGAGGCGAGTTTTTCTTAAGCTTTGCAAGAGCGTCGTTGGCGCGGCGCATCGCCTCCTCGCCGATGCTGTAG
>Ga0081539_10000497_pt1 | contig 82280 bp, 76 predicted proteins | sample TabmetS4T2R2_FD_71023 | JGI IMG/M metagenome (GOLD analysis project Ga0081539, IMG submission 71023) | Tabebuia heterophylla rhizosphere microbial communities from the University of Puerto Rico - S4T2R2 | ecosystem: Host-associated > Plants > Roots > Rhizosphere ...
GGCCTGATCGGCACCCTGGGGGGCGGAGAGAACTCCGCCCCCCAGACCCCCCACCTCCTTTTTTTGACTACGGGGAAGCGTGGCGAACTCCGTTCTCAACGAGACAACGGCGTGGCGTCTGAGAGTGCGGGAGGAGCCAGCACCAATAAGCCAAAAAAAGGAGGTGGGGGTGTGGGGGGTCGCGGCACTGCCGCGACGTGAACTCCGCCCCCACTCTTTCTTCTCCTGATTCCAGTTCCGACGAACCGCTCCAGCCTTTCAGCCCGGGCCTCGGTGCGGGTGGACGTGGGACGGAGCAGGCAGCTCCGTCCCGTCCGCGTCACGCCGCCTTGAGAAGGCCGAGCTGGGTCAGCGCCGCAACGCCGTCGTCGAGGCCGATCTCCTCGGCGATCTTGCCGTTCACGACGCGCAGCACGGTCGTCCCGGTGAAGTGCATCCGCCGCCCGGTCGCCGCCGGCAGCGATCCGGCGAGAAAGTCGCCGAAGGCCGGGCCGGTATGCGTGCCGCCGCCTTCCCACTGGCCGACGACATGGTCGCCCTCGGCGATGAGCTCGGCGGTGCCCCAGAATTTCAGGTCGGGGAAGGCCTTCCGGAACTCGGTCATGAAGGCCTTGATGTCGGCACGGCCACGCCGCGGGGCGTGCAGCGAGTACTGCAGCAGCATGTCCGGCGCGGCGATCTCGTCCACGACGGAGAGATTGCAGGTCTCGCCCCAGAATTCGGTGAACCAGCGGCCGACGATGGCCTTGTTGTCGTCGAGCTTGCTCATGGCGTCGTCCTCTCTTCCTGGTGTCGGGCGCGCGGATCGGATCCGCTCCCCGGCCGAGGACCTAGAGGCGATGGGCGCGGCATGCCCTCCGTTTGGTGCGGCCGCATGGCGGCCACGGGCACGGTCTCTAAGGCGGGACCCTCTGATCATCGGCGCGCGCCGCACGCAGGCACGTTCGCGGCCAATGGCACCACGGTCCGACGCGACAGGCCGCCAGGCCTCGCATTCGCCCAGGCCGCGATATCCTTTGCCCGCCGCCGATGTTTCCTGTATGTTCCAAAAATCAGCGGCCGAACTGCGCCCCCCGCACCCCCGCACCCCCGCACCCCCGCTGGGGTGCTCGGCGTCCTTGTCCCGCACCAGTGTCCCCGCAGATGAAAAAAGGTCGGGGGCGGAGAGAACTCCGCCCCCGAACCCCCACCTCCTTTTTTTGGCTTCTTGGTGCTGGCCCCTCCCGCATTCTCAGGCGCCGCAGCGTTGTCGGGTTGAGAACGGAGTTCGCCACGCTTTCCAGTATCCAAAAAAAGGAGGTGGGGGTCTGGGGGGCGGAGTTCACTCCGCCCCCCAGTCTTGTTCACGCGCCTACGCCGCGGACACCCCCAACCAGGAGGCCCTGCCGCTGCCCTCGGTATCGCTGGAAACGCCGCGTCGGGGGCGTCACGGCGCGGGCTCGGCTTTTGTCCGAAACCGCACGCCGCGACGCGCTGCGGGCTGCCAGGACTCCGCTACCAGGTCCGCTGCCCGAGCCCCGGCGAATAGGGCTGCGGATAAGGCTCCGGCGGGTAGGGCTGATGGTAGCCCTGCGGCTCCTGCTGGTACGGGTAGCCCTGATATCCGGGCTGGTATGGCGGCTGCTGCTGGTACTGGTAATCCGGATAGGGCTGCTGGTACGGCCCCTGCGGATAGGCCTGGTAGCCCGGCGACGGGTAGGGCTGCGCATATTGCGGATAGGGCTGGTACGGCTGCGGGTAGCCCTGCTGGTACGGGTAGGGCTGCTGGTACTGCGGGTATTGCTGATAGGGCGGCGGCGGCGGCTGGTAGTAGGGCTGCGGGTATTGCTGCCCGTAATAGCCCTGCTGAAGGGCCTGCTGCCGCTGCGCCTCGGCCTGCGCGTTGTTGTTGTCGATCGCGTTGCCCACCGCGCCGCCCGCCACCGCGCCCAGCGCCGCGCCGCCCACCGTCGCCAGCGCGCGGTTGCCCCCGCCGGAGCCGCGCGCCGCCTGGTTGCCGATCACCGCGCCCGCCACGCCGCCGGTCACCGCGCCGATCGCCGTCCCCGGCCCGGAGGGCTGCAGCGGCTGGCTCGTCACCGGCCCATAGCCGCCCTGCCCATAGGGATCGATCGGCTCCTGGCAGGCGGCGAGCGGCGCCACCCCGAGGGCGAGGAGGAAGCGGGCGGGGGAGGAAATCGACATGGGCGCGACTCCTTCGTCGGGCGCCTTGGGGGCCAGCATCGGCATGCCGCCACATTCGGGCTCTAAGGGGACCCTAGTACGGCGGGATCGTGGCGCGCTGTCACCCGCCCGCGAGGCCGTTCACGACCCAGCCGAGCCCGATCCCGAACCCCAGATCGAGCAGCACGAACAGCCCCGCCCCCAGGGTCGGCAGCCGCAGCGCATGCCGCGCGACGAACCATTCGAGCCACACCGCGTAACCCAGCGCCGCCAGGCCGAGCCCCTGCACCAGCACCGCCGGCAGCCCGACCAGCGCCGGCACCGTCAGCACCAGCAGCACCAGGTACTGCACCGCATTGGCCCAGTTCCACGCCGCGATGAAGCGCGGCCACAGCGCCGCCCGCCCCAGCGCCCGGGCCAGCGGCAGCGACACCAGCGCATAGCCCGACCACGCCACCGCATAGCCGATGATCTCGACCGCCAGCCCCCGCGCCACGCCTCCCGCCGGCTCGCCGAGCGAGGCCCAGGCGAAGGCCCGCAGCACCAGGAACACCGGCAGGCACAGCACCGCCGCCCAGAACGACCGCGCCGCCCCTTCCGGCGTCCGCTCGACGAAGGCGAGCCCTTCTGGCCGCCCGCGCGCCAGCAGCCCGGCCCCGTGCAGGCCGGCCAGCACCACGATGCGGGTGCGGATGCCGCTCACCCCAACACCTCCTCGAGCACCATGCGGTACAGCGCCGCGAGCTCCCGGAGCTCCGCGACCGGGGTGCATTCATCTACCATGTGCAGGGTGCTGCCCACCGCGCCGAGCTCCGCGACCGGACAATACCGCGCCAGGAACCGCGCATCCGAGGTGCCGCCGCCGGTATCGAGCGCCGCCTCCGCCCCGGTCGCCCGCACCACCGCCCGCCGCAGCGCCGCGACGAACGGCCCCGGCTCGGTCAGGAAGGCTTCGCCGGACACCGACACCGCGAGCTCATGGTCAGGCGCCTCCTCCGCCAGCACCGCGCGGATGCGCTCGGCGAGCGCCGCGCTGGAGTGGCGGTCGTTGAAGCGGATGCTGAGCATCGCGCGCGTCAGCCCCGGGATCACGTTGCTCGCCGCGTTCCCGGTGTCGAAGCCGGTCACCTGCAAGGTCGAAGGCTCGAACCATTCGCTGCCGTCGTCCAGCGGCTCGGCGGTCAGGCGGGAGAGCGCGCGGATCATGCGATGGATCGGGTTGTCGGCGCGCTGCGGATAGGCGCTGTGCCCCTGCACCCCGCGCACCGCGATGCGCGCCGTCATCGACCCGCGCCGGCCGATCTTGATGATATCGCCCAGCCGCGCGCGCGAGGTCGGCTCGCCCACCAGCGCGACATCCGGCACCTCGCCGCGCTCCGCGAGCCACTCGAGCACCCGCTTCGTCCCATCCACCGAGGGACCTTCCTCATCCCCGGTGATCAGCAGGCTGATGCTCCCCGGATGCTCCGGCCGCGCCGCGAGGTAGTCGCTCAACCCCGCCACGAAGGCCGCGATGCCCCCCTTCATGTCGCAGGCGCCGCGGCCATGGAGCAGCCCGTCGCGGATCGCGGGCTCGAAGGGCGGCGAGGTCCAGCCCTCGCCCGGCGGCACGACATCGGTGTGCCCCGCATAGCAGAAGTGCGGCCCGCCGCTGCCGCGCCGCGCGAAGAGATTGTGGACCTCGTTGAACCGTAAACGGTGGCATTCAAACCCGAGCGGCCGTAGCGCTTCCTCGAGCACGCCGAGCGCACCACCCTCCTCGGGCGTGACGGAGGGGCAGCGGATCAGGGCTTCGGCGAGTGGCAGAGGGTCGGTCAAGCGTAGAGGAAGAGCCAGGGGAGGGAGATGAACTCCCTCCCCTGGACCCCACCCTCCTTTTTTTGGCGACTTGGCACCGGTTGATTCCGCACTCTCAAAGGCCCCGCGTCATGGCTTTGGAGAAGGTGTCTCCACCAGCTCCAAGTAGCCAAAAAAAGGAGGTGGGGGGTCTGGGGGGCGGAGTTCATCTCCGCCCCCCAGTCTTTCTCAATCCCGCAGCAGCTCGTTGATGGAGGTCTTCGACCGCGTCTGCGCATCCACCCGTTTCACGATCACCGCGCAGTAGAGCGACGGCCCCGGCGAGCTGTCGGGCAGAGGCTTGCCCGGCAGGGACCCCGGCACCACCACCGAGTAGGCCGGCACGCGGCCCTGGAACACCTCGCCGGTCGCGCGGTCGATGATCTTGGTCGAGGCCCCGATGAAGACGCCCATCGACAGCACCGCGCCGCGCTCGACGATCACGCCCTCGGCGACCTCGGAGCGGGCGCCGATGAAGCAGTCGTCCTCGATCACCACCGGGTTGGCCTGCAGCGGCTCGAGCACGCCGCCGATGCCGACGCCGCCCGAGAGATGGCAGTTCTTGCCGATCTGCGCGCAGGACCCGACGGTCGCCCAGGTATCCACCATGGTGCCGCTGTCCACATAGGCGCCGACATTCACGAAGCAGGGCATCAGCACGACGTTCGGCGCGATGTAGGCCGAGCGCCGCACCACCGCGCCCGGCACCGCGCGGAAGCCGGCCTCGCGGAAGCGGTTGGCGCCCCAGCCCTCGAATTTCAGCGGCACCTTGTCGTAGGCGCCGGCGGCGGTCGCCATCGGCGCCGAGTCGACCAGGCGGAAGGAGAGCAGCACCGCCTGCTTGAGCCACTGCTGGACCGTCCAGCCGCCCTTGCCGTCCGGCGCCGCGACCCGCGCCTTGCCGTCGTCGAGCAGGCCGAGGGCAGTCTCCACCGCCGCGCGGTCCTCGCCGCCGGTGGCGGGCGAGATCTGGTCGCGGCGGGTCCACAGCGTCTCGATGCGGGCTTGCAGCGCGGTCTGGTCCATCGGCGGTCCCGGGTCGGAAAAGCGGGGCCGGACAATCGGGGCCGCGACCCGCCCTGTCAACGCGGGCGGCTCAGGAGGGATGGCTGAATCGCGCCCGCCTTGCCTCCTTCATCAGCGACTGGAAGGAGGCCTGGCCGACATGCACGAGGGTGGTGTGGTCGCCGCCCTCGAAGAACACCTCCGGCGCGTCGTCGAGCGCGCTGTCCAGCAGCACCGGCAGCTCGTAGGCGGCGCCGACCGGCGGCAGCGCCCCCGGCGCGCAGTCGTCGAACAGCCGTCCCACCTCCTCCTCGCTCGCGAGGCCGAGCCGCTTGCCGAGGATGTCCTGCAGGGTGCCGAGCTCCACGCGGTGCGAGCCCGGCACCACGGCAAGGAGATAGCCGAGCTCGTGATGGATCAGCACCGCCTTGGCGAGCTGCGCTGGAGGAATGAAGGCGGCGCGGGCCGAGCCCATGCTGGTCTCGGTGCGCGGATGCCCGATCGGGTCGTAGCGGATGCCTGCCGCATCCAGGTGCTGCATGAGGCGCGCGGCGATCGTCATGGCCCCCTCCCGGAGGGATGGCGCCGAGGGCCGGGCCGTCACGCGGCGGGCGGCCGCCCGGCGTGCGTGGCCATGATAACGCCGCCGCCCCGCCGGGGTCACGGAAAGCCCGCGCCGGGGCGCATGCGTTCGCGAAGACTGGGGGGCGGAGTTCACGTCGCGGCAGTGCCGCGGCCCACCCAGACCCCCCACCTCCTTTTTTTGATTACGGGGAAGCGTGGAGAGCTCCGTTCTCAGCCCGACAACGCTGCGTCGCCTGAGAGTGCGGGAGCCGCAAGCGCCAAGTAGCCAAAAAAAGGAGGTGGGGGTTCGGGGGCGGAGTTCTCTCCGCCCCCGATGCTTCTTCAAGCCCTCACACCGCCGCCGCGCTGCTCAGCCGCGCCAGCACCCCGGCGAGCGTATCGGCGTCGAAGGGCTTGCCGAGGATCGGGAATTCCCGCCCCGCGCCACCCGCGGCCGATTCGGCGTAGCCGGTCGCCAGCAGCACCGGCAGCTGCGGCCAGCGGGCGCGGATGCTGTGCGCGAGCTCGATGCCGGACATGCCTGGCATGACGATGTCGGTCAGCACCAAGTCGTAGCCCTGCCCCGGCTGGTCCAGCAGCTCGAGCGCGCTGCCGCCGTTGTTCACCACGGTCGCGCGGTGGCCCATCCCGAGCAGCAGGCGGCGGGTGAAGCCGCCGACCTCGGCATCGTCGTCCACCACGAGGATGCTGGCGGGCCTCAGCATCGGCCGTGGCGCCTTCGCCGGCGCCGGCATCGCCGCGGCGACGGCGTTGCGGCGCCCGGGAATGCAGATCGTCACCGTGGTGCCGCGGCCCTCCTCGCTCTCGATGGAAAGGTTGCCGCCGGACTGCCGGGCGAAGCCATAGGCCTGGCTGAGGCCGAGCCCGGTGCCCTTGCCCACCGGCTTGGTGGTGAAGAAGGGCTCCAGCACCCGCCCCAGATATTCCTTCGGGATGCCGCTGCCGGTGTCGCGGATGCGCAGCACCAGATACTCGCCCTCGAGCCCCGCGACCGGGTCGCTCAGCCGCTCGTTGCGCGCCGTGAAGCGCAGCCTGCCGCCCTGCGGCATGGCGTCGCGCGCGTTGAGCGCGATGTTGAGGATGGCGAGCCCGAGCTGCGAGGCATCCACCTCGACCGGCCAGAGATCGGCGGGGATGTCGGACTCGATGGCGATCTCCGCCCCGCGCAGCGAGTGCTCGGCGAAGGCGATCGCCTCGGCGATGCGGCCGCTGGAATGGATGACCTCCGGGCTCAGCGGCAGGCGGCGGGAGAAGGCGAGGAGCTGGCGCGTCAGCCGCGCCCCGCGCTCGGCCGCGTCCCGGATCGCCTTGAGGAGCTGCGCCGCCTCCTCGTCGCCGGGCGGCATGGTCTCGCTCATCAGCCGCGTCGCCGCGGTCACCACCTGCAGGAGGTTGTTGAAGTCGTGCGCCACGCCGCCGGTGAGCCGGCCCACCGCCTCAAGCCGCTGGGCCTGGGCGAGCCGCTCGCTCGCCTCGGTCAGGGCGCGCTGCGCCTCGCGGCGCTCGGTGACGTCGCGGGTGATCTTGGCGAAGCCGATCAGCGCGCCGCGCTCGTCGCGCATGGCGTCGATCACCGCATGCGCCCAGAAGCGGCTGCCATCCTTGCGGATGCGCCAGCCTTCCGTTTCGGCGCGCCCCTCGGCGCGGGCGCGCGCGAGATTGCGCTCCGGGATGCCCGCCGCGCGGTCCTCCTCGGTGTAGAAGCAGGCATAGGGGGCGCCGAGGATCTCGGCTTCGGTGTAGCCCTTGATGCGCTCCGCGCCGGCGTTCCAGGTCCGCACCGTGCCGTCGAGCCCGATGGTGTAGAGCGCGTAGTCCACCACCGCATCCACGAGCAGCTTGTAATGCTCCTCGGACAATCCCCCCGGCTGGCTCAAGGCAGTCTCGCTTTGCGATGGGTGAAGGGACGGCATGCCCCCGCCCCGAACGCGGAAACCGGCCGCGCCTTTGCCTGAAATTTATCCACCTCTCGATCACAATACCGTGCGTCGCGGCGGGGCTCCACGGCGCGTCACAGGTAGCGGCCACGCTCCAGGATCTCGAGCGTGTAAGCGCGGTAGGTCATGCCGAGCTCCTCGGCGCGGGCGAGGCGGCGCAGCGTGATCTCCCGCGGCGCCTTCCAGGCGCGCTTCGAGGCCTTGCGCCAGCAGTGGAGGCGCCAGCCCGCGTCCGGGTCGGGCTCGGGGTCGAGCGGCGGCCCGCCATTGTGGCCGATCATCGCGTGCATGCGGCGAGCCCATGCATGCGGCGCGCCAAGCCGCGGTGCGTGTTCGCGATGAAGACTGGGGGGCGGAGTGAACTCCGCCCCCCAGACCCCCCACCTCCTTTTTTTGGCTACGGGGAAGCGGGGAGAGCGCCGTTCTCGGCCCGACAACGACGCGGCGCCTGAGAGTGCGGGAGGATCGGCGCGCGCAGCCGGGGCCGCATGGCGAGGATGCGTGCGGCGCCGCCGCTGCCTATAGGATCGGCGGAGCCCCCAAGGCAGCGGACACGGAGCGGACATGACGGCGGCAGCGATCCTGATCGGGCGCGGCGAATTGCCCTGCGAACTGCTGCTCGCCCGCGCCAACCGGCACGGCCTGGTCGCCGGAGCGACGGGGACGGGCAAGACCGTCACCTTGCAGACCCTGGCCGAGGGATTCTCGCGCGCCGGCGTGCCGGTGTTCTGCGCCGATGTGAAGGGCGACCTGGCGGGACTCGGCGCCGCGGGTGCGCCGAATCCGAAGCTCGAGCAGCGGGTGCACGAGCTCGGCGTGGCAGGCTTCGCCTACGAGCCGGCGCCGGTGGTGTTCTGGGACGTGTTCGGCGAGCAGGGCCACCCGCTGCGCGCGACGGTCGCCGAGATGGGCCCGATCCTGCTCGCGCGCATGCTGGAGCTCAACGAGACGCAGGAGGGCGCGCTCGCCGTCGCCTTCGCGCTGGCCGATGCCGAAGGGCTGCTGCTGCTCGACCTCAAGGACCTCCGCGCGATGCTCGCCCATGTCGCGGAGCGCGCCTCGGAGCTTTCCGCGAATTACGGCCATGTCAGCAAGGCGACGGTCGGCACCATCCAGCGCCGCCTGCTGATGCTGGAGCAGGCCGGCGCCGAGCATTTCTTCGGCGAGCCGGCGCTGGCGCTCGGCGATCTCATGCTGCTCTCGCCGGAGGGGCGCGGGGCGATCAACGTGCTCGCCGCCGACAAGCTGATCCATGCGCCTAGACTCTACGCAACCTTCCTGCTCTGGCTGCTCTCCGAGCTGTTCGAGGAGCTGCCGGAGGTGGGGGACCTCGCGAAGCCGAAGCTCGTCTTCTTCTTCGACGAGGCGCACCTCCTGTTCCGCGACGCGCCGCGCAGCCTGGTGGAGAAGGTGGAGACGGTGGTGCGGCTGATCCGCTCCAAGGGGGTCGGCGTGTATTTCGTGACGCAGAATCCGCTCGACGTGCCGCAGGCGGTGCTCGGGCAGCTCGGCAACCGCGTGCAGCACGCGCTGCGGGCGTTCACGCCGGCCGACCAGAAGGCGGTGCGCAGCGCGGCGGAGACCTTCCGGCCCAACCCGAAGCTGCGGGTGGAGGAGGTCATCACGCAGCTCGCGGTGGGCGAGGCGCTGGTGTCCACGCTGGCGGCGGACGGCACGCCGAGCATCGTGCAGCGCGCGCGCATCGCGCCGCCGCGCTCGCGCATCGGGCCGCTGAGGGCGGAGGAGCGGCGGCGGCTGATGGAGGGCAGTCCGGTGGCGGGGCGCTACGACACGGTGCTCGACCGCGACTCCGCCTATGAACGGCTGACCGGACGCGCCGCTTCGGCGCCGGCGGAGACCGCGCCGCATCCGGCACCGCCGGCGCCGGTGCGCGCAGGCAATCCGTGGGGCGGCGCCCCGGCCCATGCGCCGGCGCCCGGGCCCTGGGGCGGGCCGTCGCCGCGTGGCAGCGTGCCCGGCACCGGCATCCCGCGCGTGCCGATGCCGGCACCGATGCCCGCACCGATGCCACCCGGGCCGCCGCCGGCGCCGCCGAAGCGCGCGCCGATGCCGAGCGGGCCGATGCCCCGCGCGCCGGCGCCCGCGGAAGGCGGCGGCATCGGCGGCGTGCTCTCCGACATCCTCACCGGCCGCGGCGGCCGCCGCGAAGGCGTGGGCGAGGCGATGGCGAAATCCGCCGCGCGTTCCCTCGGCACGCGGATCGGACGGCAGATCGGCGACGCCGTGCTGCGCGGCGTGCTGGGCTCGATCCTGCGGCGCTGACCGCGCGGCTGGCGCGACTGCGCGATTCGGCGCTATCGCTGCGCCATGTCCGCAAGCCCCGCCTGGGATCCCGCCCAGTACCTGAAATTCGAGGATGAGCGGCTGCGCCCCGCCCTCGACCTGATCGCCCGCATCCCGCATCCCGCGCCGCGGCTGGTGGTGGATCTCGGCTGCGGCGCGGGGAACGCGCTGCCGGCGCTCGCCGCGCGGTTCCCCGGCGCGGAGATCCGCGGCGTGGACGGCAGCGCGGCGATGCTGGCCAAGGCCGCCAAGGGCGGCTTCGCGACCGAGCAGGCCGACATCGCGCAGTGGACGCCGGCGACGCCGCCCGACGTCATCTTCTCCAACGCGGCGCTGCATTGGCTGGGCGATCACGCCACGCTGTTCCCGCGGCTGGCGTCGCTGCTGGCGCCGGGCGGCGTGCTCGCGGTGCAGATGCCGGCGATGCACGCCGCGCCGCTGCGCGCCGAGCAGGACCGCATCGCGCGCGACGGTCCCTGGGCGGCGGCGCTGTCCGGCATCGCCAGCGCGCCGCCGATCCTGGAGCCGGGCGACTACTACGACCTGCTGGCGCCGCACGGCGCCGCGGTGGATCTCTGGGTGACGGAGTACATGCACCAGTTGCGCGGCGAGGACCCGGTGGTGCAATGGGCGAAGGGCAGCAGCCTGCGGCCGTTCCTCGACGCGCTGCCGGATCCGCTGCGCGCAGACTACGTTTCGGCCTACGGCGCTGCGATGCGCGCGGCCTACCCGGCGCGGAGCGATGGCGTGACGCTGCTGGCGTTCCGGCGGTTCTTCGTGGTGGCGGTGATGCGGTGAAAAAGACTGGGGGGAGGAGATGAACTCCTCCCCCCAGACCCCCCACCTCCTTTTTTTGGCTTCTTGGCGCTGGTGGCTTCCGCACTCGCAGGTGCCGCGCCGTTGTCGGGTTCAGAACGGCGCTCGCCACGCTCCCCAAGTCACCAAAAAAAGGAGGGTGGGGTCCGGGGAGGGAGTTCATCTCCCTCCCCGGCTCTTTCATGTGACGCTGATGCCTAACTCGCGTGTCAGCGTGACCCAGCGCGCGACATCGCGGGCCACGTAGTCGGCAAAAGCGGCGGGAGATTCGCTCGGCGTGACCTTCAGGATCTGGCGCTCGAGCGCGGCGTGCAGCTCTGGGTCCTGCAGGATGCCGAGCACGTGGCGATGCAGCGCCGCGATGATCTCGGGCGGCGTGCCGGACGGCGCGAACAGGCCGTTCCACAGCACCGTGACCTGATCGGGGTAGCCAGCCTCCGCCGCGGTCGGCGTGTCGGGGATCTGCGCGAGGCGTGTGGGATAGACGGTGGCCAGCGCCTTCAGGCGGCCGCCCTGAATATGCGGCAGGGTCGAGTTCACCGCGAGCTCGGTGATCTGCGCGTCGCCGCGCAGCATGGTTGGCACCACCTCGACGGCGCCGCGCAGCGGCAGGTGGACCAGCGTGATGCCGGCGCGCTTCGCCAGCGCTTCCATGTCGATGTGCTGGTAGGAGCCGACCCCGGCCGAGGCGAAGACGAGGGGCTGGCTCGCGCCGCGGGCGCGCGCGACGAAGTCGGCGAGCGTGGCGGCGGGGAAATCGGCCGGTGCCACGAAGGCCTGCAGCGCTTCGATGAGGTTGGTGATGGGCGCGAGATTGCGCGCCGGTGTCAGCGTGCGCTCGGGGCCGGCGAGGGCGGAGTTGATGCCGCCGGTGGAGACGTTGTTGACGATCAGCGTGTGGCCGTCCGGCCGCTCGCGCATGACGAGCTCGTTGGCGATCCAGCCATTGGCGCCGGGGCGGTTCTCGACGACGACGGGCTGGCCGAGCAGGCGGGTGAGCGGCTCGGCGATGACGCGGGCGATGATGTCGGTGGTGCCGCCGGGGACCAGCGGCACGATGATGCGGACGGGGCGGTTGGGCCAGGGTTGCGCGCGCGCAGGGCGGGCAAGCGCCAGGGACGCGGCGGCGAGCGCGTGGCGTCGGGTGAGGCGGGGCATGCGTTCGCTTCCTTCCCGGCGGGCGAGGCGCGCCCGTGCGGCGGGAGGATAGCAGGCGGGGCCGGCGGTCCGGCAAGCCCGGGGGGCCGGTTCACGCCGGCGCGCTTTGGGCTTACGAGTCGGGGCGGCATCTCGCCACGCCAGGAGCCGCCATGGCCGTCATCGACGCCCACACCCACATCCTGACCGAGGCGATGATCGCCGCCATCGCGCGCGAGGTGCCGGCGCTGGCGCCGCGCCTGACGCGCGTGGACGACGAGTCCGCGATTCTCGAGCTGCTTGATATGCGGCAGAACCCGTTCCCGCGCGCCGCGTGGGACCTCGAGCGGCGCTTCGCCGACATGGCGGCGCAGCGCGTGGACATGCATGTGGTGTGCAACGTGCCGCACACCTTCCTCTACGAGGCCGATGCGGGGGCGGTGGAGGCGGTCGCGGAGATCCAGAACGCGGCGATCGGCGCGCTCAGCCGGCAGTATCCGGACCGCTTTCTCGGGCTGGCGACGCTGCCGATGCAGGATGCGGCACGCGCCGCCGCGGTGCTGGAGCGCGCGGTGAGCGCGCACGGGCTGCGCGGCTTCCATCTCGGCTCCAACATCCGCGGCGGCAATCTCGACGATCCCGCGCTGGATGCGGTGTGGGAGGTCGCGGACCGGCACGCGCTCTTCGTGCTGGTGCATCCGCACAAGGTGGTCGGCGCCGAGCGCATGCGCGGCTATTACCTGACCAACCTGGTGGGCAATCCGCTGGAGACGACGATCGCCGCGGCCTCGCTGGTGTTCGGCGGCGTGATCGAGCGTTTCCCGCGCATCGCATTCTGCCTGTCGCATGCCGGCGGTTTCGTGCCGTACCAGGCGGGGCGCTTCCGCCATGGCTGGGCGGTGCGCAAGGAGCCGCGCGCACGGCTGAAGGGCGACCCGGCGGAAAGCCTCGCGCGGCTGCTGCACGACAGCATCACCCATGCGCCGGGCGCGCTGCGCTTCCTGCTTGGCGAGGTGGGCGCGGAGCGCATCGTCTTCGGCAGCGACTATCCCTTCGACATGGGCACCACGCGCGGCGTGGCGGAAATCGAGGACGCCATCGGCGATGCCGCCGCGCAGCAGGCGATCCTCGAGGGCAATGCGCGGCGGCTGCTGCGCGCGCCGGCCGAGGGCTGAGCGATGGCGCTGGACGAGGCGGCAGCGGCGGCGCTGCCGCGCCATCGCGCCGAGGCGATGATCGGCTTCGTCGCCGATGTGCTGGCGGCCGAGGGATTCCGTCCCGCCGATGCGCGGCGCGTCGGCGAGCTGATGGTCGAGGCCGACCTCACCGGCGCCGACTCCCACGGCATCTTCCGCCTGCCGCAATATGTGCGGCGGCTGCGCGCCGGCGGCTCCAACCCGCGGCCGGAGATCGCGGTGCGGCGGCTCGCCCCGGCGGTCGCGATGGTGGAGGGCGACAACGGCTTCGGCCATCTCGTCATGTCGAAGGCAGGCGAGACGGCGATCGCGATCGCACGCGAGAGCGGCGTCGCCTGGGTCGGCGCGCGGCGCTCCAACCATGCCGGCGCGGGCGCGGTGCATGCCTGCCTGCCGCTCGCGGCGGGGATGATCGGCATCTACACCGTGGTGGCATCCGCCAATCACATGGCGCCCTGGGGCGGCACGGACTCGCTGCTCGGCACCAACCCGCTCGCCATCGCCATCCCGATGGGCGAGGACGATCCCGTGGTGCTCGACATGGCGACGACGGTCGTCTCCTACGGCACGGTGAAGGGCCATGCGCTGCTCGGCACGCCGATGCCGGAAGGCTGGATGGTGGATGCGCGCACCGGCGAGCCGCTCACCGACCCGAAGCGCAGCGCGGAAGGCGTGCTGCTGCCGATCGGCGGCTACAAGGGAGGCGGGCTCGCGCTGATGCTCGGCCTGCTCGCGGGGCCGCTGAACCGCGCCGCCTTCGGCCGCGACGTGGTGGATTTCAACGCCGATGACCGTACCGTCACCGAGACCGGGCATGTGCTGATCGCGCTGGATGTCGCGCGGTTCCTCGACCCGGTTGCATTCCAGGCGGAGGTGGCTCGGCATCTCGACGATCTGCGCAACTCGGCGAAGCTGCCAGGGGTGGATCGCATCCGCCTGCCGGGCGAGATGCGCGCGGCGCGGCGGCGGGAGCGCGCGGCGCTCGGCGTGCCGTTGCCGGGGGCGCTGATGGCGCAGCTCGACAGGCTCGCCGCGGAGACGGGCGTGACGCCGCTCGGCGCGCGGCAAGAAAGATCGGGGGCGGAGTGAACTCCGCCCCCGAACCCCCACCTCCTTTTTTTGACTACTTGGCGCTTGCTGCTCCCGCACTCTCAGGCGCCACGCCGTTGTCTCGTTGAGAACGGAGCTCTCCAAGTTTCCCCGTAATCAAAAAAAGGAGGTGGGGGGTCCGGGGGGCGGAGTTCTCTCCGCCCCCCGGCCTTCACTGTGAAGAGCAGCGAACCAGGAAGGACGCAACGCGTGCAACACCCGGCGATCAGCGAGGTCGAGACCTGGACGGTGCCGGTCTCCGACAAGACCACCTGGATCTTCCTCGCGCTCCGCTTCGAGGACGGCAGCGCCGGCTGGGGCGAGGCGACGCTCTCTGGCGCCGAGGAAGCGGTGCTGGCCGAGGCCGCCCATGCCCGCAGCCTGCTGCTCGGGTTCCGGCCGGCGGGGCCCGCGGCGGCGCTCGCGGCGCTGCGGATGGCGCATGCGTCGCTCGCGCGCATCGTGGTGATGCGGGCGGTGGAGCAGGCGTTGCTGGACGCCATGGCGCGCCGCGCCGGCCTGCCGCTCGCCGCGCTGCTGGGCGGGGCGGAGCGCGGCGCCGTGCCGGTCTATGCCAACATCAACCGCGGCATCGCCGACCGCTCGCCTGCCGGCTTCGCGGCGCGCGCCAAGGCGGTGGTGGAGAGCGACGGCTACCGCGCGGTGAAGATCGCGCCCTTCGACGGGCTGAACTGGGAGCGCAGCGACGACGCGACCGGCAATGCGCTGCTCGCCGCCGGCATCGCGCGCATCGCCGCGGTGCGCGAGGCGATCGGCCCGGAGCGCGGCCTGCTGGTGGATTGCCATTCGCGGCTCTCGCCGGTGATGGCGCGCACCGTGCTGCGCGAGGCGCCCGGGCTGTTCTGGCTCGAGGAGCCGCTGCGCGAGGACGCCTTCGATGCCGCGACCACCCGCGCGCTGCGCGGCTTCGCCAATGACCGCGGCATCCGCCTCGCCGGCGGCGAGCACATCGCGAGCCTCGCCGAGGCGCGCGACATGCTGGCCCGCGGCGATTACGACGCGATCCTGCCGGACCTGCGCTGGATCGGAATCCGCGGCGCCTTCGCGATCCTCGAGCTCGCGGCGGCATCCGGCGTGGCGGTGAGCCTGCACAACCCGGTCGGGCCGGTGCTCGACCAGGTGAGCCTGCATGTCGCCGCCGCGCTGCCCTCCTTCCTGATCCTGGAGCGGCAGGTGCGCGAGAGCCCACTCTTCGACGCGCTGCGCGGCGGCGCGCCAGTGCTGTCGGACGGCAACGCCGTGCCGGAGGGTGCCGCGGGGTTCGGCGCGGAACCCGACCGCGCGGTGCTGGGGCAACATCGCGGCCAGGCGGTCCGGCGCGCGGCGAGCCTCGCGGGCATCGGCGGGGCGGGGGCGGACGCATGAGCGCGGCCTCGCTCAGCGTCGATCTCGCCGGGCGGCGCGTGCTGGTCACCGGCGGCAGCCGGGGCATCGCCGCGGCGATCGCGCGCGGCTGCGCGCGATGCGGCGCCGCGGTCGCGGTGAGTTACTGCACCGAGGCCGATGCGCGCGCCGGCCATGCGGATGCGGCGGCTTCGCTGGTCGCGGAATTGCGGGCTGCCGGCGCAGAGGCCGTCGCGCTGGAGGCGGATCTCGCGCGGCCGGGCGCCGCGGAGACTCTCGCCGAACAGGCGCTGACCGGGCTCGGCGGCGTGGATGTGCTCGTGCTCAGCGCGTCGGTGCAGGTGCATCGCGACATCCTCGCCCAGAGCGCGACCGAGATCGCGCTGCAGTTCCAGGTCAACCTGGCGAGCGCCATCGCGCTGCTGCAGCGCCTCGTCCCGCCGATGCGCGCCGCCGGCTGGGGGCGCATCGTCGCGATCGGCAGCGTGCAGGAAGCGGCGCCTTCCGCCGAGCTTCCGGTCTATGCGATGACCAAGGCGGCGCAGACCAACCTGATGCGCAACCTCGCCATCCAGAACGCGCCCTACGGCATCACCGTGAACAGCGTGGCACCCGGGCTGGTGCGGACCGACCGCAACGCCTTCCGGCGCGAGGTGCCGGAAGACTGGGCGCGCTTCGTGGCGACCGCGAACCCGATGGGGCGCGCGGCGGAACCGGAGGACATCGCGGGCGCCGTGCTGTTCCTCGCCTCCGAGGCCGCGTCCTTCGTCACCGGCACGGTGATCGAAGCGACCGGCGGATCTCACATACCATGGCTGCGCCGCGGGGCTTCGTCATGATCGGGCGTCGCGCGCTGCTGGCCGGTCTCGCGCTGCTCCTCGCGCGGCCGGCCGCCGCCTGGCCGGACCGGGCGATCCAGCTCATCGTCCCCTTCCCCGCCGGCGGCATCGTGGACGTGGTCGCGCGCAGCTACGCGCAGGTGCTGAGCGAGCGGCTCGGCGTCGCCGTCGCGGTGGTGAACCGCGACGGCGCCTCGGGCGCGATCGGCGCGCGGGCGCTGGCGACGGCGCGGCCGGACGGCACCACTCTCGGCTTCTTCACGGCAGGCGCGATCACCACGCAGCCTCTGCTGGTGCGCGGCGTCGGCTACAGCGTCGCGAGCTTCCAGCCGATCTGCCGCGTCTTCACCGGCGGCTATGTGCTGGCCGCCGCCCCGGGCGCGCCGGCGGACGCGGCGGCGCTGCTCGCGCGGGCGCGGCGCGAGCCGGGCGCCGTCACCCTCGGCTATGGCGGCAACGGCACGCCGCCGCACTGGATCCTGCTCGGCCTGCAGCGCGCGGCCGGACTGCAGTTCAACGCAGTGCCGTTCCGCGGCGACCCGCCGGTGGTGACCGCGCTGCTCGGCGGCGAGCTCGCCTTCGGCGTGCTCGGCGCCGGCTCCGCCGCGGCGGCCGGGCTGCCGGTGCTGCTCGGCTTCGGCGCGGAGCGGACGGCGGACATGCCCGCCGTGCCGACCGCACGCGAGATGGGTTTGGCGGTGGAGGAAGCGGTGTTCGGCGGGCTGCTCGCGCCGGCGGGGCTGCCGCCGGCGGCACGGCAGCGGCTGGAGGCCGAGTGCCCCGCAGTCGCCGCCGATGCGCGGCTTGTCGAGACGCTCGGGCGGATGCGGCTGGAGCGCGCGCCGGCGGACGCGGACGCCTTCGCCGCCGCGCTAGGCGCGGATGCGACGGCGAAACGCGAGCTCGCGCGCGGCGCGGGGCTGCTGGTCGAGTAGGCGGCAGCGGCGGAACCGGGGAAGGGAGATGAACTCCCTTCCCCGGACCCCATCCCTCCTTTTTTTGGCGACTTGGAGCGGGTGGGACGGGGCGTCGGCATGACGAAAGTCGCGGCGGCCGAGAGCGCGGGGAAGCGCAGGCTGGCGCGGCGCTGGCCTCGCTGGAGCTCCGTTCTCGACCCGATGACGCTGCGTCGCCCGAGACTGCGGAAGCAGCAAGCGCCAAGTCGCCAAAAAAAGGAGGTGGGGGTGTGGGGGGTCGCGGCACTGCCGCGACGTGAACTCCGCCCCCACCCTTTCTTCTTCTGCCCCAAGCCCGCAGCGGAGATCGACCGCGGCCGCGACTGATCCTAAGCTCGTGGCGCACGGTTCCGCGCGTCACGGCGCGTCCGGAACCAGTGGCTCTCGGAGGGCCCATGGCGGGATTCGATCTGGCGGTCCGCGGCGGCGAGGTGGCGACGCCGGCAGGCACCATCCGCTGCGACATCGGCATCAAGGACGGCCGCATCGCCGCCCTCGCCGAGCGCATCGCCGATGCCGATGCCGTGCTCGATGCCGGCGGGCTGCTGGTGCTGCCGGGCGGCGTGGACAGCCATTGCCATATCGAGGAGCCGGCGCCGGATGGCAGCGTCGGCGAGGACAGCTTCGCCACTGCCTCGCGCTCGGCCTTCGCCGGCGGCACCACCAGCGTCGTCTGCTTCGTGCCGCAGTGGAAGGGCCATGGCGTGTGGGAGCGCTATGCCGACTACCGCGCCCGCGCCGCGCAGGGGATGCTCGACCACGCCTTCCACCAGATCGTCAGCGACCCGACGGACGTGGTGCTGCACGAGGAGCTGCCGCGCATCGTCGCCGATGGCGTGCGCAGCCTGAAGGCCTTCCTCACCTACGACACTCTGCACCTTACGGATGGCGAGTTCATCCGCGTGCTCGCCGCGGCGAAGCGCCTCGGCTGCCTGGTGACGGTGCATTGCGAGAATTTCGACGCGATCCGCTGGCGCACCGAGGAATTGCTGAAGGCGGGCCATGCCGCGCCGAAGTACCACGCCGTCTCCCGCCCGCCGGTGGTGGAGCGCGAGGCGACGCAGCGCGCCATCGCGCTGGCGGAGATGATCGGCCAGCCGATCCAGGTCTTCCACGTCTCCTGCGCCGAGGTCGCCGAGGAGATCGCGCGCGCCCGGTCGCGCGGCCTCGCAGTGTGGGGCGAGACCTGCCCGCAATACCTGACGCTGACGGCGGAGGACATGGACCGCCCCGGCTTCGAGGGCGCCAAGTTCATGTGCAGCCCGTCACCGCGCAGCAGGGAGGAGCATGGCCGCGTCTGGGAGATGATCCGCCGCTTGACGCTCGATGTCGTGTCCTCGGATCACTGCGGCTTTTCCTATGAAGGCTCGCGCGGCAAGCGGCGCAACGGCAGCGACGCGCCCTTCCGCGACATCCCCAACGGCATCCCCGGCCTCGCCGCGCGGCTGCCCATCCTGTTCAGCGAAGGCGTCGCCAAGGGCCGCATCACGCTCGACCACTTCGTCCGCCTCACGGCGACCAACCCGGCGCGGCTGTTCGGCCTCGCCCCGCGCAAGGGCACGATCCAGGTCGGCGCCGATGCCGACCTCGTGCTGTGGGATCCGGCGCGCCGCCAGGTGCTGACCAACGCGCTGATGCAGCACGCGGTGGACTACACGCCCTATGAGGGGATGGAGGTCACCGGCTGGCCGGTGGCGACGCTCCGCCGCGGCGAGGTCGTGATGCGCGACGGCGTCGTCACGGCGGAACCCGGCAGCGGGCGCTTCCTCGCGCGCGGCGCCTTCGCGGCGTAGAATGAGTGGGGGCGGAGAGAACTCCGCCCCCACACCCCCACCTCCTTTTTTTGACTCTTGGTTCTGGCTCCTCCCGCACTCTCGGGCGCCGCAGCGTTGTCGGGCTGAGAACGGAGCTCGCCTCGCTTCCCATTAGCCAAAAAAAGGAGGTGGGGGGTCTGGGGGGCGGAGTTCATCTCCGCCCACCAGTCTTCTAAGGGTTCCACGCCTTGCCGTCGAAGCGGCGCAGCGATTCCTGCTCGATGATCTTCATCACCGTCTTCGGGTACTCGGTGCCGTTGCCGGCGCCGAACATGCAGGTCACCGCCATGATGCGGAGGAACCCGGCCGGGTCGCTCTTCACCGCCTTGATCCGCTGCTTGCCTTCCGGGGTGTTGAGCAGCGGATGGTTCTCGATGAAGGAGCGGAACTGCAGCATGCCGGTCTTGAGCGAGTCTGCGATGCAGAAGCGGTCGGGGATCACCGGCCCGTCCTTCACCGCCTGGGTCGGCAGCAGCACCCATTCGGTGCCCTGCACCTCGCACATCGGCAGCCGCCAGTAGCGCGGCTTGGTGATGCCGAAGATCACGCCGTGGCTCTTGAAATGCGCGGAGGTGCCGTAGGTGGATTCGAGGCAGGCCATGCCGATCACGCCGGAAGGCGGCAGCTCCATGCTGACGATGATGCCGCCGGCCTCCTTCCACAGCTGCTCGGCGAAGGCGAGGCGGACGGATGCGGAAGGCGGTTCCTTGGCCATGGCGGCTCATCCCTGCGGCAATCGGGCGCATCCTGTCCCGTCCGCGGGAGGGTGGGTGTGAAGCGTTTCACCCGGTCTCGGCGAACAGCTCCATCAGGCCGGACCGGTCGATGTCGTCGGGGGTGATGCGGGTCCGCGGCGCCTCGAGCAGTTCCGCGACCCTGGCCCTGGCCTCTTCGACCCGGCGGCGGACCGGGCCGGCGCGCGGCGCCGGCGGCGGCGGCACGATGGCGCCGCTGCCCTCCCAGGCGAGCATGCTGCTCCACGCCTCCAGCGCCGCCGGCGGCCGCGGGCCGCGCCGGCCGCAATGGGCACCGTGCCGCTCGGCGAGATAGTCGATGCGCAGGCTTCCGGCGCCGGGCGCCGCGGCGAGCCGCCCGCGCAGCAGCGCGACCTCGCCGCACATCCCGCTGAGCCGGTAATGCAGCGTCTCGAGCGCCAGGATGCGCAGCGCGCCGCCGTCATCCTGGCCGATCACCGCCTGGATCTCCTGATAGGTGCCGCTGCCGGTGTTGCCTTCGAAGGCGGCGAGCACGAGCTCGCGCCCGGCGAAGGGCAGCAGGCCGAAGACCCGCGCATTGCCGTACCAGCTGGGCAGCGCGATCCGCGCCTCCGGCGCCCCGGGGCCGGCGAAGCCGAGCCGCAATTCGTGGCCGGCGAGCTCCGCCTGCAGCAGCACCGGGGCGGCGCCCGGGCGCAGGCGGACCGGGCGGGGCGTGCGCAGCCGCGGCGGGTCCTGCCCCGGTCGCACGGCCTGGGCGGGCGCCGCGAGCACGGCGAGCATCGCCGCCGCCAGCGCGCGCCGGCGCATCAGCGCAGCCGCCCCGTCGGCGGCTCGGTGGTGGCGAGGATGCGCGGCGAGAGGGCGAGTCGGGTCACCACCGCGACATACAAGGCGGCCGCGCGGAGGGCTACCAGGCCCGGCTGCGGGCCAGGAGGGGCTCTGCCCCTCCTGGACCTCCCCGCCGGGGGGCAAGCGTTGCCCCCCGGACCCCGCGGGAGTGTTCAGGTTCGGAAATGGGAAGGGGCATGTCCCACGCGTGGAAGCGGCGCGCGGGTTGTGCCCCTTCCCATTTCCGAACCTGCCCTCGGGGTCTGGGGGGCGAGGTCGCCCCCCAGCGGGGGAGAAGCCCGAGAGGGGGCAGAGCCCCCTCTCGGTCCCGCAGCCGGGCCTAGGGCGCCTCCCCCGCCGGCCGTCCCGTCACGTGGCGCCAGTGGTGCCAGAGCAGCCTTGCGGCGAGGGATCGCCACGGCCGCCAGGCCAGTGACATCGCCGCGAGTGTCTTCGGCGCCGGGCGGGTGTCGAGCCGTTTCAGGTGTGCTGCCGAGGCGGCCAGTGCGATGTCGCCGGCGGGAAACACATCCGGCCGGTGCAGGGCGAAGAGCAGGTGGATCTCGGCGCTCCAGCGGCCGATTCCGGGCAGGGCCGAGAGTGCCTCCACCACCGCCTCGTCCGCTGCGCCGGCGAGCGCGGCGAGGTCGAGCCGCCGCTCGGCGCAGGCGGCGGCCAGGGCGCGCGCATGGGCGATCTTCGGGCGGGACAGGCCGGCGCCGCGCAGCGCCGCGTCGCTCAGCGCCAGGAAGGATGCGGGCTGGAGCGCGCCGGGCAGGGCCGAGACCCGCCCCCAGATGGCGGTGGCGGCCTGGTTGCTGATCATCTGGCCGCAGAGGGTGCGCAGCAGCCCGGCGAAGCCGGCGTCGCGGCTGCGCCAGGGAAGAGGACCGGCGGCGGCCTCGATCGGGGCGAAATCGGGATCGGCCGCGATGAGCTCGGCGATGCCGGCGCGCGCCCAGTCTGGCAGTGCCGGCAGGAGAGGGTGGGCATCGGGCATGCCGCGCCATAGCGCGAATTGCCCGGCAGGATGAGAGAGAAGGGGGGGCGGCGGGGATGCGAGGAGTGGGGGGAACATCCCCGCCGCCGGGGCCGAATACGGGTCGTAGGGGGGTAACGGCCCGTCGGTCGCAACAACAGATGGGATGCCTCGCCTCGCCGCATAGCCCGCGAGCCATGCCGAATTGCAACGGCTGATGACGGGAACCGGGATGGCAACATGACGAAACAACGAAGGCGGCGCGATGGTCCCGCCCGCGCTATTGTAACAGCCCATGGAACCCGCCCCGCACATCCTGGTCGTGGACGACGACCGGGAGATCCGCGAATTGCTGTCCAAATTCCTCGAGAAGCAGGGGATGCGGGTCTCCGCCGCGCGCGATGCGCGCGAGGCCCGGAAACTCTGGCCGCTCGGGCGCTATCATCTGGTGGTGCTGGACCTGATGATGCCCGGGGAGCCCGGCCTCGATTTCGCCCGCTGGCTGCGCGGCCAGTCCGACGTGCCGATCGTCATCCTGACCGCGATGGGCGAGGAGACCGACCGCATCGTCGGCCTCGAGCTCGGCGCCGACGACTATGTCTCCAAGCCCTTCAACCCGCGCGAGCTGCTGGCGCGCATCCGCGCCGTGCTGCGCCGCGTCTCCGGCGAGGGCTCGACGGCGGCCAAGGAACCGCCGCCCAAGGCCATCCGCTTCGCGAGCTGGACCCTGGAACCCGCCCGCCGCCGCCTGCTCAACCCCGACGGCGCCGAGGTGGCGCTGACCGGCGGCGAGTACGAGCTGCTGTTGGTGCTGGTGGAGCGCCCCAACCGGGTGCTGACGCGCGACATGCTGATGGACCTGCTGCGCGGCCGCCAGGCGGGGCCGTTCGACCGCGCGATCGACGTCGCCGTCTCCCGCCTCCGCCGCAAGCTCGAGGATGACGGGCGCAACCCCAACCTGATCAAGACGGTGCGCGGCGGCGGCTACGTGCTGGCGACCACGGTGGAACGTGTTTGAGCGCCGCGACAATGGGCGCATCTGCTGGCTGCCGACCTCGCTCGGCGGGCGCACCGCGGTCGCGCTGCTGGTCGCGCTGATGATGGTGCAGGCCGCGGGCCTCACCATCCATGCGCTGGACCGGGTGGACCTCCAGCGCCTGGTGCAGGCGCGCGAGATCGCCGCGCGCGCCTTCGGCGCCTGGCGCACCGCCCTGCTCGCCCCGCCCGAGCGGCGGGCGCAGATGCTCGCCGATCTCGACCTGCCGGAGGGGCTGACCGTCGAGGCCGCGGAGGAGCCGGCGGTGGGGCGCGGCATGCGCCCGCTCAGGCCGGAGGTGGTGCGGCTGTTCCGCCTCGACCTGCTGGAGGGCGGGCCGCCCCGGGTGCGGCCGCGGGAGATGCGCATGGCGCCCTGGGGGCCGGGCGGCTTCGTCGTCGCGCTGCGCCTGCCCGATGGCGGCTGGGTCAATCTGCGCGGGCTGATCCCGCCGCCGCGGCCCTGGCATTCGGAAACCTTCCTCATCGCCTTCGTGGTGATGACGATCGCCGCCGGCGTGCTGATCATCTGGGCGGTGGCGCGGCTGATGCGCCCGGTGCGGCTGCTCGCCGAGCAGGCCGATCGCCTCGGCCGCGACGTCAACGCCGCGCCGTTGCCCGAGCGCGGCCCCTCCGAGGTCACCATCGCCGCGCGCGCCTTCAACCAGATGGCCGAGCGCATCCGCCGCTTCGTCTCCGACCGCACGCAGATGCTGGCGGCGATCAGCCACGATCTGCGCACGCCGATCACGCGGCTGCGCCTGCGCGCCGAGTTCATGGATGACGAGGAGCAGCGGCGGAAGATGCTCGCCGATCTCGAGGAGATGGAGGCGATGATCAACGCGACCCTCGCCTTCGCCCGCGACGAATCGGTGAGCGAGCCGGCCTCCCCGGTGGACCTCGCCGCGCTGTGCCGCACCGTGCTGGACGAATGCGCCGATGCGCATCCCGAGCTGGCCGATGAGATCCGCTACGAGGGGTCGGAGCGGCTGACGGTGCGCGCCCGGCCGGTGGCGCTGAAGCGCGCGCTGTCCAACCTCGTCAGCAACGCGGTCACCTATGGCGGCTCGGCGGTGGTGCATCTCGATCCGCCGCGCGGCGGGCTGGTGCGCCTCGCGGTCGAGGACGGCGGCCCCGGCATCCCGGAGAGCGAGCTCGAGAATGTCTTCGTGCCGTTCCGCCGGCTGGAGGAGAGCCGCAACCGCGAGACCGGGGGCACCGGGCTCGGGCTGCCGATCGCACGCAACATCCTGCGCGCGCATGGCGGCGACGTCCTGCTGCGCAACCGGCCGACGGGCGGGCTTTCGGCGCTGGTGACGCTGCCGGCGTGACGCGGCAGGGAAGAAGACTGGGGGGCGGAGAGAACTCCGCCCCCAGACCCCCCGCCTCCTTTTTTTGGCTACGGGGAAGCGTGGCGAGCTCCGTTCTCAGCCCGACAACGGTGCGGCACCTGAGAGTGCGGGAGGAGCCAGCAGCCATATTCCGATTGAGATGGCGACCCCACTACGCGCATCCTTCCGGGCGGTCCGGTCCATCGGCCAGCCAGGGAGGAATCAAGAATGGAATCCGTCAATCGCCGCCGCCTGCTTGCCGCGGGCGGCGCCGCCGCAACGCTCGGCGCGCCGCATCTCGCCAACGCCCAGCCGCGCGTGAACTGGCGCTGCGCCGGCAGCTTCCCGAAAAGCCTCGATACGCTCTACTGGAACCAGGAGACCATCTGCCGCCGCGTGTCGGAACTGACCGACGGCGCTTTCCAGATCCGCTCCTTCGCCCCGGGCGAGATCGTGCCCGCGCTCCAGGTGCTCGACGCCGCCGGCGCCGGCACCGTCGAGGTCGGCTACACCGCGCCCTATTACTACATCGGCAAGGATCCCTCGCTGACCTTCGGCACCGCGCTGCCCTTCGGGCTGAACAGCCGGCAGATGTGGGCCTGGCTCTACCAGGCCGGCGGGCGCGAGCAGCTCGAGCCGGTGTGGCGCGAGCAGGGCGTGATCGGCATCACCGCCGGCAACACCGGCGCGCAGATGGGCGGCTGGTTCCGCCGCGAGATCCGCAGCGTGCAGGACTTGCAGGGGCTGAAATTCCGCATCGGCGGGTTCGGCGGCGCGATCTTCCAGAAGGTCGGCGCGGTGGCGCAGCAACTCGGCGGCGCGGATATCTATCCGGCGCTGGAGCGCGGCGTCATCGACGGCGCCGAATGGGTCGGCCCCTATGACGACGAGAAGCTCGGCTTCAACCGCATCGCGCCCTACTACTACTATCCCGGCTGGTGGGAGCCCGGGCCGACCACCGAGTTCATGGTCAACATCCGCGCCTGGGACTCCCTGCCGCCGCTCTACAAGCACGCGCTGCATGCGGCCTGCGCCGAGGGCTATTGCAACCTCTCGGCGCGCTACGACGCGCTGAACCCGCAGGCGCTGCGGCGCCTGCTCGCGGGCGGCGCGCAGCTGCGGCCCTTCCCGCGCGAGGTGATGGCCGCCTTCTATCGCGCCGCGCAGGAGCTCTGGGCGGAGGTCGGCGAGCGCAATCCGCGCTTCAAGCAGATCCTCGATCATTTCGAGCGCTTCCGCGCCGATCAGGCGACTTGGTTCCGCGTGGCGGAGGACAGCTTCGCCAATTCGATGGCGCTGCTGATGCGGGTCTGACGCCCGGGTGCGAGGGGGGTGCCGAGGGGCGGCGCGGCCGTCCCTCGATCCCCCTCATCCGTTCTGCGGCCGGCCGCGCCGGCGCGCCAGCGCCATGATCGTCCAGCCGAGGCCCAGCCGCTCGAGCAGCCCCTCATAGGCGTGGCCGATCACGGGCCGGAGCGCGTGCCGCAGCTTGTACGAGGTCGCCAGGCGCAGCGGCCCGCGGTTGCAGAGCGGCGTCGCGGTAAACATCCGCTCGACCTCGAAATGCGGCGCGAGCAGCGCGCGCAACTCCGATCGGTCCACCCAGCGGCGCAGCTGGCCAGGCGCCTGCGGCGGGACATGGTTCCGCCGCAGCACCGGCCGATTCTGGGTCGCCAGCATGAGATGGCCGCCCGGCTTGAGCAGCCACGCGAGCCGGGCGACGAAGGCCTGCTGATCCGGCACGTGCGACAGCACCTCGCAGCAGACGACGACGTCATAGGCGGCGGCCGGGAAGTCCAGCGCCATGAAGTCGCCGGCGACCAGGCGCGCCTCGGGGACGCGCTGCTGCGCCCGGCGGAGCACCTCGTCGGCCAGGTCCGTCCCGGTGACCGCGCCGTATTTCAGGAGATCGCCGAGCAGCCACCCGGCGCCGCAGCCGACCTCGATCAGGGCGCCGTCGCACAGCCCGAGCTCGTCCAGCCATTGCAGGATGACCTGGCGCTGGCGCTGCGAGACCTCGCCCTGGCCATGCTCGCGCACCTCGGCGTTCCAGCGGTTCCAGAAGCTGGTCTGGAGCTCCGCGAAGTCACTGGAGGGCGATGATGACGTCATGCGGAGCCTCGGCGCGGATGTCGCGGATCGGCGGGCATTGACGCACGCGGGCGCCGCCGGCACGAAGCGCGACGGCAAAAACTTGTCCGGCAACCGCGGAAGAAGAAGGATTGGGGGGCGGAGCTTCACGTCGCGGCAGTGCCGCGCCCCCCCAAACCCCCCACCTCCTTTTTTTGGCTTATTGGCGCTGGCTCCTCCCGCACTCTCGGGTGCCGAGCCGTTGTCGGGCCGAGAACGGAGTTCGCCACGCTTCCCATGAGTCAAAAAAAGGAGGTGGGGGTGTGGGGGCGGAGTTCACTCCGCCCCCACTCTTTTTTTCTATGCCGCGCGCACCAGCGCGTGGCGCTTGCGCCCGGCGGACAGCTTGGCGACGCCGTCGCGCAGATGCTCCGCCGTCACCGCCTGGGTCTCGTCCGCCACCGGCGCGTCGTTCAGCCGCACGCCGCCCTGGCGCACCAGGCGTCGCGCCTCGCCCTTGCTCGCCGCGAAACGCGCCTCGACCAGCAGGTCGATGACCGGCGCCGGCAGCGCAGCAGCGATGGTCGGCAAGGTCTCAGCCGCCTCGCCCTGCTCGAAGGCGCGGCGCGCGGTCTCTGCCGCCTGCGCGGCCGCGTCGCGCCCGTGGAGCAGCGCGGTCGCCTCGGTCGCCAGCACCTTCTTCGCCTCGTTCACCTCGGCGCCCTCGAGCGCGGCGAGCCGCCGTACCTCGTCCATCGGCAGCTCGGTGAAGATGGCGAGGAAGCGGCCGACATCCTCGTCCTCCGCGTTGCGCCAGTACTGCCAGTAGTCGTAGGGCGAGAGCTTCTCGGCGTTCAGCCACACCGCGCCAGCGGCGGTCTTGCCCATCTTGGCGCCGGAGGCGGTCGTCAGCAGCGGCGTGGTGATGCCGAAGGCCTCGGCGCCGTCCACGCGGCGGATCAACTCCGCGCCCATGACGATGTTGCCCCACTGGTCGGAGCCGCCCATCTGCAGCGCAACCCCGTGCCGCCGCCGCAGCTCCAGGAAATCGTACGACTGCAGCAGCATGTAATTGAATTCGATGAAGGAGAGCGGCTGGTCGCGCTCCAGCCGCAGCCGCACGCTGTCCATGGTCAGCATGCGGTTGACGCTGAAATGCCGCCCGACGTCGCGCAGGAAGGGGATGTAGCGCAGCGCGTCCAGCCATTCGGCGTTGTCGAGCATCGCCGCGCCGTCCGGGCCGAATTCCAGGAAGGCGTCGAAGACGCGGCGGATGCCCTGCTTGTTGGCCTCGATCTGCGCATCGGTCAGCAGGGCGCGCGTCTCGTCGCGGCCGGAGGGATCGCCGATCCGCGTCGTGCCGCCGCCCATCAGCACCACCGGGCGGTGGCCGGTCTTCTGCAGCCAGCGCAGCAGCATGATCTGCACCAGGCTGCCGACATGGAGGCTGTCGGCGGTGCAATCGAAGCCGATATAGCCGGCGACGGGGCCGGCGCGCAGCCGCGCATCCAGCGCCGCCGCATCGGTGACCTGGTGGATGAAGCCGCGCTCCTCGAGGATGCGCAGGAAATCGCTGGCGCCGCTCATCTTGCTTCCGTCCGGCACGGCACTTCCGCCGCAGGGGGCGCCGGGCTAGCACGGCAGCGGCATGCTGAGAACCATCGGGCTGATGAGCGGCACCTCGCTGGACGGGGTGGATGCCGCCTGGCTGGAAACGGACGGCGAGCGGATCGGCCGCATCGGGCGCCGCCTCACCCTGCCCTACCCGCCCCAGCTGCGGCGGGACCTGCGGCATCTGCTCGACATCGCCGCGGAGATCGGGCGCGACGACCGCTTCCTGCGCGACTGCGCGCACCGCCTCACCGAGCACCACGCCGAGGCGGTGGCGGCGCTCGGCGAGCCGGCCGAGCTCATCGGCTTCCACGGCCAGACCATCCTGCACCGGCCGGCAAGGCGCGGCGCCTTCGCCAGCAACGCCGCGCCCTTCACCTGGCAGATCGGCGATGCGGCGCTGCTCGCGCGGATGACCGGCGCCACCATTGCCTTCGATTTCCGCAGCGCCGACGTCGCCGCCGGCGGCCAGGGCGCGCCGCTGGTGCCGGTGTTCCACCAGGCGCTCGCCGCCGCCCTGCCCAAGCCGCTCGCGGTGCTCAATCTCGGCGGGGTCGGCAACGTCACCTGGATCGGCGCCGATGGCAGCCTGCTCGCCTGCGACACCGGTCCCGCCAACGGCCCGCTGGACGACTGGGCGCAGCGGCACACCGGCGGCGACTACGATGCCGAGGGCCGGCTGGCGCTCGCCGGCCAGGCGGATGGCGCCGTGCTCGGGCGGCTGATGGCGCATCCCTATCTCGCCGAGCCGCCGCCGAAATCGCTGGACCGGCTGGATTTCTCCCGCGCCCTGGCCGAGGCGGGGGCGGGCGCGCTGTCGCCCGCCGACGGCGCGGCGACCCTGGCGGCGTTCTGTGCGGTCTGCGTCGCCGCCACGGCGCGGCACTTCCCGGAGCCGCCGCTGCATTGGCTGGTGGCGGGCGGGGGTCGGCGCAACCCGGCGCTGATGAAGGCGCTGGCCGGGGCGCTGGAAGCCCCGGTGCGGCCGGTCGAGGTGGCGGGCTGGGACGGGGACGCGCTGGAGGCGCAGGCCTTCGGCGTGCTGGCCGCGCGCGTGGCCCGCGGCCTGCCGCTGACCTTTCCCGGCACCACCGGCGCGCCGCGGCCGCTCGCCGGGGGGCGGCTCGTCGGGTCGCTGCTTTAGGAGAAAGATCGGGGGGCGGAGTGAACTCCGCCCCCCGAACCCCCCACCTCCTTTTTTTGGCTTCTTGGCGCTGGCCCATCCCGCACTCTCAGGCGCCACGCCGTTGCCTCGTTGAGAACGGAGCGCGCCAGGCGGCGAGCCCCTTCCCCGCCCGCCCTCGGCAATGCTTCGTTGACGGAAACAAGGGGAGGAATTCCAATGCTTCGACGCACGGCCCTGCTCGGCCTCGGCGCGCTCGCCGCCCGGCCGGCGCTCGCCGCCTATCCCGAGCGGCTGGTCACCATGGTCACCGGCTACAGCCCGGGCGGCTCGACCGACATCCTGGCGCGGCTGCTGACCGATCCGCTAGCCGGGCAATTCGGGGCCGGCACGCGCATCGCCGTGGAGAACCGCCCCGGCGCCTCCGGGGTGGTCGCGAGCGACTGGCTGCGCCGCCAGCCCGCGGACGGCTATCTCATGATGGTCGCCGAGACCGGCTCCCACGGCATCGCGCCCAACGCCCTGGTGGGCGGCACGCGCTACAACCCCGTCGAGGACTTCACGCATCTCGGGGTGCTCGGCGCGCCGCCGCTGGTGCTGATCGTCACCAACGCCTTCCCCGGCCGCAGCGCGGCCGAGATCGTGGAGCGGCTGCGCAGCAGCCCGCTCGACAGCCTCACCTACGCCACCTCCGGCGTCGGCGGCGTGCTCCACCTGGCCAGCGAGATGCTGGCCCAGCATCTCGGCACGCGCTTCGTCCACGTGCCCTACCGCAGCGGCGCGCAGATGCTGCAATCGATCCACACCGGGGAGGCGCAATTCGGCATCGCCGCCATCGCCTCCGCCGCGGCGCAGATGCGCGACGGGCTGGTGCGGCCGGTCGCGGTCACCGGGCTCCGCCGCTCCGCCGCCTTTCCGGACATCCCGACCCTGGCGGAGAACGGCGTGCCCGGCTTCGAATTCGACAGCTGGTACGTGATGGTCGGGCCCGCCGGCATCCCGGTGCCGGTCGCCGAGACGATCAACGGCGCGCTGCGGACCTGCCTCGCTCAGCCCGAGCTGCGCCAGAAGCTGCTGGGCGCCGGGCACGAGGCCTGGGACAGGCCGAACAGCCTGGAGGACGCGCGCAGCTTCATGGCGCGGGAGGTCGCGAAGTACCGCGACATCGTCGCACGCACAGGCATCCGGCTGTCGCCTTGAGGCCCGGCTGCGGGCCAAGAGGGGCGCTGCCCCTCCCGGACCTCCCCGCCGGGGGGCAAGCGTTGCCCCCCGGACCCCGCGGGAGCGTACAGGTTCGGAAACGGGAAGGGGCAGGTCCCACCCGTTGAAGCTGCGCGCTTCGTGCCCCTTCCCGTTTCCGAACCTGCCCTCGGGGTCTGGGGGGCGAGGTCGCCCCCCAGCGGGGAGAGCCCGAGAGGGGCAGAGCCCCCTCTCGGTCCCGCAGCCTGGCCTCACTCGCGCCAGGGGTGTTGGGCCCACAGTGCCTCGTAGCGCGTGCGCAGCGCGACCAGTTCGGCGCGGTAGGCGTCGGGCGCCAGGAAGCGCAGCGGCAGGAATTGCTGGCGTGCCAGGGCCTGGAAATCCGGGTCGTCCACCGTCCGCCGCAGCGCCTGGGCGAGTCGTGCCAGGGCCGGCGCCGGCACGCCGGCGGGTGCCGCCATGCCGCGCATGGAGCCTTCGACCACGTCGAAACCGAGCTCCTTCAGCGTCGGCACCTCGGGCGCCTCGTTCCAGCGGGATTCGCCCATCTGGGCGAGCGGGCGCAGCGTGCCCTGGCGCCATTCCACCATGCCCTCGGCCATGTTCATGCAGGCCAGCGGGATGGCGCGCGACAGCAGGTTCTGCTTCACCTGCGCGCTGCCGGCGAAGGGCACGTGCAGGAAGCGCGCGCCGGTCGCGCGCTCGAGCGCCAGGATCGCCAGATGGTCGTCCGAGCCGATGCCGGTGGTGCCGTAGCCGATGCTGCCGGGCTGGGCGCGGGCGGCGGCCAGCAGGTCCGCCAGGCTGCGCAAGGGGTTGTCCGCCAGCACCCAGAGGCCGCCGGGGTCGTCCACGATGTTGGCGATCAGGGTGAAGTCCTCCAGCCGGAAGCGCGGGCGGCGCTCGATCGGCAGGGTGACGATGGCGGGGGTGTTGATGAAGCCGATGGTGAGGCCGTCGGGCCGCGCGCGGGCGAGCTCGGTGAAGCCGATCTCGCCGCCGGCGCCGGGCCGGTTCAGCACCACGACGGGCTGGCCGAGATCCTTCTCCATGAAGCGCGCGATGGTGCGCGCCGCGGTGTCGGTGCCGCCGCCGGCGGCGTAGGCGACGATCATGGTGAGCGGCCGGTCTGGCTGCCATGCCTGCTGTGCGCGGGCGGCGAGCGGCGTGGCGGCGAGGCCGGCCAGCAGGTGGCGGCGGTGGAGGCGCATGGTGGATGTCGTTCCCGTCCCTGATGCCGGCAGGCTGGCCGGTGCCGGTGCGGCGGGCAAGGTGCCGCCGGAGATGGCGCCGGCGCATGGCCAAGGGCGCATGCATCGACATCTCGGCGGTGGCCGAGAAGGCGGTGGCCGTGGCTTCGGGACTGGTGCCTCTGGGAGCGGTTTCATCGGAGCTGGGAATCAGAAGAAAAAGAAGAAGGATCGGGGGCGGAGTTCACGTCGCGGCAGTGCCGCGACCCCCCGAACCCCCACCTCTTTTTTTTGGCTTATTGGCGCTGGCTCCTCCCGCACTCTCAGGCACCGAGCCGTTGTCGGGCTGAGAACTGAGCTCTCCACGCTTTCCCGGAATCAAAAAAAGGAGGTGGGGGGTCTGGGGGGCGGAGTTCATCTCCGCCCCCCAGCCTTCCTTGTAGCGAGCGGACAACGGCGTGGCGCCCGAGAGTGCGGGAGAACTAGGCGCCAAGGACGGGCGTGTAGGGTCCGCCCCCGCTCACCCCGCCAGTTCGCGCGAGCGTGCCGTGGCCGCGGCGATGGCGCGGGAGATCAGGCCCGGCCAGGCGGCTTCCTCCATCAGCACGGCGAGGGCGCGCTCGGTGGTGCCTTTCGGGCTGGTGACGGCGCGGCGCAGTGCCGCCGCGTCCTCCTCGCTCGCCGCGAGCAGGGCGCCAGAGCCGGCGACGGTGGCGCGCGCCATGCGGCGGGCGAGTGGCGTCGGCAGGCCCTGTTCGATCGCGGCGGCCTCGAGCAGCTCGGCGAGCAGGAAGACATAGGCCGGGCCGCCGCCAGAGACGGCGGTGACCGGGTCGAGCAGCGCCTCCTGCTCGACCCAGTCCACCAGGCCGACGGCGGTGAGCAGCGCGTCGCAGAGGCTGCGTTGCGCGCCGGTGACGCCGGGGCCGGGGCAGGCGACGGTGTAGCCCTGGCCGACCGCGGCCGGGGTGTTGGGCATGGCGCGCACCACCGCGGCGCTCTCGCCGAGGCCCCCGCGCAGGAAGCCGATGGTGCGGCCGGCCATGATGGAGAGGAACACCGCCATTCCCGCGAAGCGGGCGAGCGCCGGCAGGGTGGCGGCGGCTTCCTGCGGCTTGATCGCCAGCACGACGGCGGCGGGGCGGAGCTCGGCGGGGAGCGCGGCGGCATCCGGCACCACCCGCGCCTTGCCGGCGAAGCGGCCGGCGGCGGCGGGGTTCGGTTCCACCACCCAGGCTTCGGCGAGGCCTCGCTCCAGCCAGCCGGAGAGCATGGCGCCGCCCATCTTGCCGCAGCCGATCAGGAGGAGGGGGGGAAGGGTCTGGCTCATGCGGCCAGATTCCCTCCCCCCGGGGCGGCGGGCAACCGGGAAGCTGCCCGGCTCAGCGCGGCGCCGGCGCTTCGACGCGGACCTCCACCCGGCGGCTCTCCTCATCGTCGAAGACCGGGCCGGTCGGGCCGCGCCACTCCGCGCGGATGCGCCGGGCCGGGATGCCCTGCGCCCTCAGCGCATTGGCGACGGCGCGGGCGCGCTGGCGTGAGAGCTGCTCGCCGGCGGCCTCGGTGCCGGCCGGCGAGGCGTAGCCGGTGACCACCAGCGGGCTCCGCGGCTGTGCCCGCGCGATCTGGACCGCGCTGCGGATCACCCCGCGCGCCGGCCGGTCGAGCGCCGCCGACCGCGGCTCGAAGAAGACGAGGAAGACCCCCGCGGGGGCGGGCGCGGGGGCGCGCAGGACGACGGGCGGCGCCGCGGGCTCGGATGCCGGGGGCGGCGGCGGCACCGCGCTGGCGCAGGCGGCGAGCGCGCCCGCCAGCAGGACGCTGAGGATCCGCGTGTTGGGCATGGGCTCTCCTGGCTGCCGTGGTCCCGCTGCCCGATTCGGTGCGGCAACAGGGCCCTCGTTTCCTACTCGAAGCGCACGGCCGCGGTCACCCCGGCCTGGCCTTGGGCCTTCACGCCCCTCCCCCGCCGCGCTACCTGAGGTTCCGGTCACCCAATATCCCCCCGAGCCAAGGCGATCCGCGGCCGATGAGCAGCAGCAACGACATCCGCGCCACCTTCCTCGACTATTTTGCGCGCAATGGCCACACGATCGTCGAATCCAGCCCGCTGGTGCCGCGCAACGACCCCACGCTGATGTTCGCCAACAGCGGCATGGTGCAGTTCAAGAACGTCTTCACCGGCCAGGAGAAGCGCCCCTATGTGCGCGCCACCACGGCCCAGAAATGCGTCCGCGCCGGCGGCAAGCACAACGACCTCGACAATGTCGGCTACACCGCGCGGCATCACACCTTCTTCGAGATGCTGGGCAATTTCTCCTTCGGAGACTACTTCAAGGAGCAGGCGATCCACCATGCGTGGGAGCTGGTGACGCGCGACTTCGCCCTGGCGAAGGACAGGCTGCTGGTCACCGTGTTCTCCGAGGACGATGACGCGGCGGGCTACTGGAAGAAGATCGCCGGCCTGCCGGAGAGCCGGATCATCCGCATCCCGACCGCCGACAATTTCTGGCGCATGGGCGATACCGGGCCCTGCGGGCCATGCTCCGAGATCTTCTACGACCATGGGCCGGAGATCCCGGGCGGGCCGCCGGGCAGCCCCGACGAGGACGGCGACCGCTTCATCGAGATCTGGAACCTCGTCTTCATGCAGTACGAGGAAGGCCCGCCCGGCGTGCGCGCGCCGCTGCCGCGGCCTTCCATCGACACCGGCATGGGGCTGGAGCGCTTCGCCGCCATCCTGCAGGGCAAGCACGACAACTACGATACCGACACGCTGCGCGCGCTGATCCTGGCGAGCAGCGAGGCCACCGGCCAGGACCCGGACGGGCCGTTCCGCGCCAGCCACCGCGTGGTGGCCGATCATCTCCGCGCCGGCTCCTTCCTGATCGCCGACGGCGTGCTGCCTTCCAACGAGGGCCGCGGCTATGTGCTGCGGCGGATCCTGCGGCGCGCCATGCGCCACGCGCATCTGATGGGCTCGCGCGAGCCGCTGCTGCACCGGCTGGTGCCGGCGCTGATCCGCCAGATGGGCGCGGCCTATCCCGAGCTGGTGCGTGCCGAGGCGCTGATCACCGAGACCCTCAAGCTCGAGGAGACGCGGTTCCGGACGCTGCTGGAACGCGGGCTCGGGCTGCTGGCGGAGGAGACGGGACGGCTCGGTTCCGGCCAGACCCTGCCCGGCGAGGTCGCCTTCCGGCTCTACGACACCTACGGCTTCCCGCTCGACCTCACGCAGGACGCGCTGCGCGCGGAAGGCCGCGCGGTGGACGTCGCCGGCTTCGAGGCGGCGATGGCCGAGCAGAAGAAGCGCGCCCGTGCCGCCTGGGCCGGCTCCGGCGAGGCGGCGACCGAGAGCGTGTTCTTCGACCTGCGCGAGAAGCTCGGCGCGACCGAGTTCCTGGGCTACGCGACCGAGAGCGCGGAGGGCGAGATCCTCGCCATCCTCGCCGACGGCAAGCCGGTGGAGAGCGCGCCGGCCGGCACCGAGGTCGCGGTGATCCTCAACCAGACGCCCTTCTACGGCGAGAGCGGCGGCCAGGTGGGCGATGCCGGGCTGGTCGGCGCCGGCGAGGCCGCGCGCATCGTGGTGCGCGACACCCAGAAGAAGCTCGGCGATCTCTTCGTGCATTACGGCACCGTCGCGCATGGCGAGATCAAGGTCGGGACCGCGGTGCAGGCCGAGGTGGACCATGAGCGCCGCTCCCGCATCCGCGCGCATCACTCGGCGACGCATCTGCTGCACGAGGCGCTGCGCCGGCGGCTCGGCACCCATGTCGCGCAGAAGGGCAGCCTGGTGGCGCCGGACCGGCTGCGCTTCGACGTCTCGCACAACAAGCCGATGGAGCCGGAGGAGCTCGCCTGGGTCGAGGCCGAGGTGAACGGCCGCATCCGCGAGAACGCGCCGGTCGTCACCCGGCTGATGACCCCCGAAGCCGCGGTGGAGGCCGGCGCGATGGCGCTGTTCGGCGAGAAATACGGCGAGGAGGTGCGCGTGGTGGGGATGAACCACGACCCCGCCGCGACCGAGCGCCACGGCGTCTACTCGCTCGAGCTCTGCGGCGGCACCCATGTCGGCCGCACCGGCGATATCGGCCTGTTCAAGGTGATCGGCGAAGGCGCGGTCAGCGCCGGGGTGCGCCGCGTGGAGGCCCTCACCGGCGAGGCCGCGCTCGCCCATGTCGAGGCCGAGGAACGCGCGCTGCGCGAAGCCGCCGCGCTGCTGAAGGCGCAGCCGGCGGAACTCCCCGCCCGCATCGCCGCGCTGATCGAGGAACGCCGCAAGCTCGAGCGCGACGTCTCCGAGCTGCGGCGACAGCTCGCGACTGGCGGCGGCGGCGCCGAGGTCGAGCAGGTGAACGGGCTGCGCCTCGCCGCGCGCGACCTCGGCGAGGTGCCGCCGCGCGACCTCAAGGGGCTGGCCGAGGCTATCCTGAAGGGCGGCAGCGCGGACGTCGTCGCGCTGGTGTCCACCGCGGAAGGCAAGGCCTCGATCGTGGTCGCCCTCGGCGAGGGCGCGAAAGGCAAGGCCGACGCGGTGAGCCTGGTGCGCGCGGCGTCCGCCGCGGTGGGGGGCAAGGGCGGCGGCGGCCGGCCGGATATGGCACAGGCGGGCGGGCCGGAAGCGGCGAAGGCCGGCGAGGCATTGGCGGCGGTGCGCGCGGCGCTGGCGGCGTGAAGTAAGCGCTGGGGAAGGGAGATGAACTCCCTTCCCCAGACCCCATCCCTCCTTTTTTTGGATACTGGCGCGGGTGGGGAGTGCGGAGCTCCACGCCCGCCGCCAGCGCCAATTCGCCAAAAGAAGGAGGGTGGGGTCCGGGGCGGGAGTTCTCTCCCGCCCCGGTGTCCAGCGCCCGAGTACCGCGGATCAGAAGTCCAGCAGCTTGTCGATCTCCGCCTGTGCCAGGTCCGGCGCCGCCTGCGCTTCCGCGGACACGGTGTGCTGTTGGGTGACCACGGTCATGCGGTCCGGTCGGTCCTTCTGGGGCCGTTCCGGCATCAGCCCTTCCAGCATCGTCTCGACCTGCTGGAGGTGCTGGATGGCGCGGCGGATGCGCTGGCCGGTGACGTCCTGGAAGCTGCACGCCTCGAAGATGGCGTTGATGCGTTCGGACAGGCTGCGCACGCCCTCGGCCTGGGCGCCGTCGTCGATCCAGGACTGGATGGCCTCGGCGGCTTCCATGATGGTGTTGGCGGCCTGCTCGGTGGCCTGGACCACGGCCTCGAGCTCCACCCCGCTGTTGCGGGCGGAGGCGGCGGGGACCGCGACCAGGCCGGCGATCTGCTCGTGGATGCGGCCGATCTGGCCGGTGAGGTTGTCCTCGCTCAGGCCCATGAGCTGGACCGTGGCCGAGACCTCGGCGCTGAGCTCGGCGATGCGGCGGTCCACGAAGGCGCGGAGCTCGCGGAAGGCCGGATTCAGCGCGTCGCCGACGGCGGCGGCGACGGCATCCGGCAGGGCGGGCGTGTCCAGGGCGGTGTGGCAGGCGCTCATGGAGGGTGAGAGAACACGGTTCGGGTGAAGGTTGGGTAAGCGCCCTTGCCTGCCGGGCCCCTGCCCTGTATAGGCCCGGCCCTTCCCCGCGCGCCGGTGCTGGTTACGGGCATGCCCGGCCGCGGTCTCGCGCCCCTATCGGGCGGCTTCAGACCCAGGAGGTCCAAATGCCCAAGATGAAGACCAAGTCGAGCGCCAAGAAGCGCTTCAAGATCACCGCGACCGGCAAGGTGCTGGCGGGCCCGGGCAAGAAGCGGCACAATTTGTCCGCCCGGCCGCAGAAGGCCAAGCGCCAGAACCGCGGCAGCCAGGTGCTGCGGCACCAGGACGGGCTGACCGTGATGCAGTGGCTGCCCTACGGGCTCGAGCGGTAAGGAGCGCGCGACATGGCACGCGTGAAGCGGGGCGTCACCAAGCACGCCCGTCACAAGAAGGTCCTGGAGCTTGCCAAGGGCTATGTCGGCCGGTCCTCCACCGGCTATCGCCCCGCACTCGAGCGGGTCGAGAAGGCGCTGCGCTATGCCTATCGCGACCGGCGCAACAAGAAGCGCGAGTTCCGCGGCCTGTGGATCCAGCGCATCAACGCCGCGGTGCGCGAGCACGGGCTGACCTATTCGCAGTTCATCGCCGGCATCAAGGCGGCGGGGATCGAGATGGACCGCAAGGTGATGGCCGCACTCGCCTTCGACGAGCCGCAGGCCTTTGCGGCGCTGGTGGAGAAGGCCCGGGCCGCCCGCCCGGCCGCTCAGCCGGCGGAGTGATGTCCTCCCGCGCAGGGAGACCTGCGCGTTCTGGCGAGTGAACAGGGCCGCCCCCGGCAGGGGCGGCCCTTTGCATATCGGGGAAGCGCATGAGCGAGACCACGGACGACCTCGAGGGGTTGCGTGCGGAGACGGAAGCGGCGCTCGCCGCGGCCGCCGATCTGCGTGCGCTGGATGCGGTGCGGGTTTCCGTGCTGGGGAAGAGCGGATCGTTGACCGCGGTGCTGAAGGGGCTGGGCGCGGTGCCGGCGGAGCAGCGCAAGGCGCGCGGCGCGGCGGTGAACGCACTCAAGGGCGAGATCGAGCGCAGCATCGAAATCAGGCGGGTGGCGCTGGAGGCGGCGGCGCTGGAGCTGCGGCTCGCCGCCGAGCGGCTGGACGTGACCTTGCCGCCGCGGCCCTTCGCGCCGGGCACGCCGGCCGATGGCGGCATCCACCCGATCAGCCGGACGATGGAGGAGCTGACCGCGATCTTCGGCGCCATGGGCCTTCGCGTGGCGGAAGGGCCGGACATCGAGAGCGACTGGCACAATTTCGGCGCGCTCAACATCCCGGAGCATCATCCGGCGCGGCAGGACCACGACACCTTCTATCTGCAGGTGATCGAGGGCAGCAATGCGCGCCGGCCGGTGCTGCGGACGCATACCTCGCCGGTGCAGATCCGCACCATGCTGGAGCAGGAGCCGCCGATCCGCGTGATCGTGCCCGGGCGGACCTGGCGCGCGGATCACGACGCGACGCATTCGCCGATGTTCCATCAGGTGGAGGGGCTGGTGATCGATCGCGCGATCACGCTCGGGCACTTGAAGGGCTGCCTGATCGATTTCCTGCGCGCCTTCTTCGGCATCGCCGATCTGCCGGTGCGGTTCCGGGCTTCGTATTTCCCGTTCACCGAGCCGAGCATGGAGGTGGATATCGGCTGGGACCGCAAGACGGGCGAGCTCGGCAAGGGCAGCGACTGGCTGGAGATACTCGGTTCCGGGATGGTGCATCCGAAGGTGCTGGCGAATTGCGGGATCGACCCACGCGAATGGCAGGGCTTCGCCTTCGGCATGGGCATCGAGCGCATCGCCATGCTGAAGCACGGCATCAGCGACCTGCGGCCGTTCTACGAGGCCGATCTGCGCTGGCTGCGCCACTATGCGGCCGATCCGCTGTCGCCGCCCTCGCTGGCGGAGGGGGTGTGAGGCGATGAAGTTCACCCTGTCCTGGCTGCGCGCGCATCTCGAGACCGACGCGCCGCTCACGCGCGTCGCCGACACGCTGTCGGCGATCGGGCTGGAATTGGAAGGCGTGGAGGATCGCGCGGCGGCGCTGGCCGAGTTCCGCATCGCGCAGGTGGTGGAGGCGGCGCAGCACCCGAATGCGGACCGGCTGCGCGCCTGCGTGGTGGATCCCGGCGACGGCAGGCGGCTCTCGGTCGTCTGCGGCGCGCCGAATGCGCGCACCGGCATGAAGGGCGTGCTGGCGCTGCCGGGGGCGTTCATCCCGGGCACCGGCATCACGCTGAAGACCGGCGAGATCCGCGGCGTGAAGAGCGAGGGCATGCTGCTTTCCGCGCGCGAGATGGGGCTCGGGGACGATCATTCGGGCATCATCGACCTGCCGGCGGATGCGCCGGTGGGGGCGCGCTATGTGGCGTGGGCGGGGCTCGACGACCCGGCGATCGAGATCGCGGTCACGCCGAACCGCGGCGATGCGCTGTCGGTGCGCGGCGTGGCGCGCGACCTGGCGGCGGCGGGGCTGGGCGTGCTGAAGCCGTGGCGGGCCGAGCCGGTGGAAGGGATGTATCCAACGCCGCTGCGCTGGACCATCGAGGATCCGCGCGCCTGCCTTTGGGTGCTCGGGCGCGCGGTGCGGGGGGTGAGGAACGGGCCTTCGCCGAAATGGCTGCAGGACCGGCTGACCGCGATCGGGCTCCGGCCGATCAGCGCGCTGGTGGACATCACGAACTGGTTCACATTCGACCTCGGCCGGCCGCTGCATGTCTTCGACGTGCGCAAGGTGAAGGGCGATACGCTCGCCATGCGCATGGCGCGCGAGGGCGAGCGGCTAGTCGCGCTGAACGGCAAGGAATACGCGCTGACGGCGGAGGACGGCGTGATCGCCGACGCCGCGGGCGCCGAGGCGCTCGGCGGCGTGATCGGCGGCGAGCATTCGGGCTGCGACGAGACCACCGCCGAATGCTTCATCGAATGCGCGCTGTTCGACCCCGTGCGCGTCGCGCTGTCGGGCCGCCGGCACGACATCCGCACCGATGCGCGGGCGCGCTTCGAGCGCGGTCTGGACCCGGCCTTCCTGCGCGACGGGCTGGAAGCCGCGACGCGCATGATCATCGATCTGTGCGGCGGCGAGGCGAGCACGGTCTCCGAGGCCGGCGCGGAACCGGCTTGGCAGCGCAGCGCGACGCTGCGCTTCGCGCGCATCGCCGGGCTGGGCGGGCTCGAGCTGGCGCCGCATGAGGCGGTGACGCGGCTGGAGCGGCTCGGCTTCGCGGTGGAGTGGCGCGATGCGGAGAAGGTGACCGTCGCCGTGCCGTCCTGGCGCAACGACATCGCCGCCGATCTCAGCGCCTATCGCGCCGGCGGCGGCGCGCTGACGCAATCGCCGGAGCTGGCGCCGGAACGCGCCGCGCGGGCCGCCGAAGGCTGCGCGGTGGTGGAGCCGGAAGCCGACCTGGTCGAGGAGGTGCTGCGCCTGGGGGGGCTGGATGCGGTGCCCTCGGTGTCGCTGCCGGTCGCCTCGCCGGTGCCGCCGCCGGCAATGACGGCGAAGCAGGCGCGCGCGGCGCTGGCGCGGCGCGTGCTGGCGGCGCGCGGGATGCAGGATTGCGTGACCTTCGGCTTCCTCGAGCAGCGCATCGCCGCGCTGTTCGGCGAAACGCCGGAGGCGCTGCGGCTGGCCAACCCGATCGCGGCGGATCTCGACCAGATGCGGCCGACGCCGGTGGCCTCGCTGCTGCTGGCGGCGGCGCGCAACGCGGCGCGGGGCTTCCCGGATGTGGCGCTGTCGGAGCTGGGCGGGGCGTATCGGGACGCCTCGACGGAGGGGCAGCTGCAGGTCGCGGCAGGGGTGCGGATCGGGGCGACGCCGCGGCATTGGGCGGCGCCCGCGCGTGCGGTGGATGCGATGGATGCGAAGGGCGATGCGCTGGCGGTGCTGGCCGCGCTCGGCGTGCCGATGCCGGCGCTGAGCGTGACGGCGGACGCGCCGGAGTTCTATCATCCCGGCCGCTCCGGCGTGCTGCGGCAGGGACCGAAGACCGTGCTCGCCACCTTCGGCGAGGTTCATCCGAAGGTGCTGGCCGCGCTGGACCTGACCGGGCCGGCGGTGGCGTTCGAGGTGTTCCTGGACGCAGTGCCGGAGCCCAAGCGGCGGAAGAAGGGCGCACCGGACCTGCCGCCCTTCCAGCCGCTGCGGCGCGACTTCGCCTTCCTGGTGGATGAGGGCGTCGCGGCGGATGCCGTGCTGCGCGCGGCACGCGGCGCCGAGCGCAACCTCATCGCCGATGTCGCGCTGTTCGACCGCTATGGCGGCGACAAGCTGCCGGAAGGGAAGGTGAGCCTCGCCATCCAGGTCACCCTGCAGCCGCGCGCGGCGACGCTGACGGATGCGGAGATCGAGGCGGCTTCCGGCAAGATCGTGGCGGCGGTTGCAAAGGCGACGGGAGCCACCCTACGTTGACCTGACCCGGAGGGACCGACATGGCGAAGGAAGTCACCTCGGACTTGCGCCGTTCCGCCGATGCCATCGAGCAGCTCCTGGCCGTTGCCGATCACCTGCGTGAGCTGGCGCGGGATCCCGCCACGGATCGTGCGATGAGCATCACCCTGCTGGAGCAGGCCCAATCGATCCTCGCGGCGGTCCGGACCTTGAGCGAGTCCCTCAGGAGCGTGGCCGCAGTGACCCTCCTGTGAGCGGCAGCACGCCGCCTCCCGACGAGGCGGCCAGGGCCGCAATCGAGCGCTACGGAGACCTCCTCGCGCGCGCCAGCGCCACCTCGCTCGAGACGGACGCGGAACTCGACCGCGCCGCCCGCCAACAGGAATTCCGCGACCGCTCGGCGGTCACCAACATCATCATGCTGGTCTTCGCCGGCGCCCTCGTGCTGGCGCTCGTCACCTTCGTCATCGCCGGACTGTTCAGCGGCAGATGGGACGTGCTCGCACCACAGATCGTCGATGTGCTGAAATCCGTGGTGCTGCCCGTCGTCACCCTGGTGCTCGGCTACTATTTCGGCCGCGGCGGCCGCTGATCCCCCTCAACTCCGCTCGATCCTGCGCGCCAGCTCGTCGATATCGGCGATGATGCGGCCGAGCGCCGCCTGATCGAGCCCGCCGCGCGTCATGCGCATGCGCAGCGCGTTCTTCAGGTTGTACATGGCGCGGATCACCTGCAGCGTCGACCCAGCCGGCAGTTCCGCGCGCGCCGCCTCCATGCGGGCGAAGATGCGGTCGGCGTCCGCGCGCTTCTCCGCGAGGTGCTGCTCGCCCTCCGGCGTGATGGCGTAGAGCTTCTTGCCGCCGTCCTGCGGCGTCACCGCGGCGAGGCCGAGCTCCTCGAGCAGGGTCAGGGTCGGGTAGATCACGCCCGGGCTCGGGCTGTAGGCGCCGGCGAGGCGGTCCTCGATCTCCTTGATGATCTCGTAGCCGTGGCGCGGGCGCTCGGCGATCAGGCGCAGGATGACGAGACGCAGATCGCCCTGGTCGAAGAAGCGGCTGCCGCCGCGATGGCTGCCGTGGTGGCCGTGGCGGCTGCGGCCGAACACGCCGTGGGAGAAGCGGTGGCCCTCGCCGCGCGCGCTCTCGCGGCGCTCGTCATGGCCGCGGCCGTGATAGCCGCGATAGCTGTGGCATCCATGGAACATGGCATCCCTCCGATGGGTACTCGATATATCGAACATACTCTCCGATATATCGAGAACCAGTCGGGTTTCAAGGATCCAATAGGCGCTCAGGCGGCCAGCAGCCCCTCCGCCTGGCGCCGCAGCAGCTCCTGATAAGGCCCGGTGCGGCGCGCCAGCTCGCCCGGGCGGCCTTCCTCCACCACCTTCCCGTCCTGCATCACGACGATGCGATCGAAGCCGGAGAGGGTCGCCAGCCGGTGCGCGATGGCGATGACGGTGCGGCCTTCCATCAGCCGCCCCAGCGCTTCCTGCACCAGGGCCTCGGATTCGGAATCGAGCGCGCTGGTCGCCTCGTCGAGCAGCAGGATCGGCGCATCCTTGAGCAGGGCGCGCGCGATCGCGAGCCGCTGCCGCTGGCCGCCGGAAAGCTTGGCGCCGCGGTCCCCCACGACGGTGTCGTAACCTTCCGGCAAGGCCTCGATGAAGTGGCGGCAATGGGCCGCCTCGGCGGCCGCGATCACCTCGGCCTCGCTGGCATCCGGCCGCGCGTAGCGGATGTTGTCGCGGATGGAACGGTGCAGCAGCGCGGTCTCCTGCGGCACCACGGCGATGGCGTGCGCGAGGCTCTCCTGGGTGACGCGGCTGACGTCCTGGCCGTCGATCAGGATGGCGCCGGCATTGGGCAGGACGATGCGCTGCAGCAGCGCGAGCGCGGTGGTCTTGCCGGCGCCGGACCGCCCGACCAGGCCGATCTTCTCGCCCGGGGCGACATGCAGGTCGAAATTCCGCAGCACGGGGCGATGGCCAGGATAGGCGAAGGCGACGCCGCGGAAGGCGATGGCGCCGGTTCTCGGCCGCAGCAGCCGCGCATGCGGAACATCCGGCTGCTCATGCGGCTGCAGCAGCGTCGTCACCGCCTCGGCCAGGCGCGCGACATGCTGGGTGAGATCCACCAGCGCGACGGCGAGATCCCGGCTCGCATGCAGGATGGTGAAGCCGAGCGAGCAGACCAGCACGACATCGCCGGTGGTGGCGCGCCCCTGCTGCCACAGCCAGATCGCCCAGGCGAGGATGCAGGCGGTGAGCACCGCGGTGGCGCAGGCATGGACCAGCCGCAGCCGCTCGAGCGCGCGGAGGCTCTGCTGCCGCAGCCCGACCTCATGCGCCACCACCTTGGCCATGCGCGCGCGCTCGCGCCCGAAGGCGGCGAAGGCGCGCACCATGGAGATGTTCTGCACGACATCCACCATGGCGCCGTCCACCTCGGCCGCGGCGCCGGCATGCGAGAGATGCTGCCCCTGGCCGCGGGTGGCGAGCCGGCCGATCACCAGGAAGATGGCGCCGGCGATCAGCAGCAGGCCGCCCGCCATGGCCGCGTTCACCTGCGCCATCAGGAGGATCGCGCTGAGCACCGCAACGGCCGGCGGCAGCGAATGCCAGGTGAAATTGTAGAGCACGGTGTAGCCGGAATTCGCCGCCGCGCTCACGCGGCTCGCGAGCACGCCCGCGGGCCGCGCCTGGAAATAGGATGGCGCATGGCCGCCCAGATGGCCGAACAGCTGCGCGCGGATATCGGCGGTGACGGCGGGAAAGGCCCTCGCCGCGACCCAGCCGCCGACCCGCCACATCAAATTGTCGGCCGCGATCAGGCCCGCCAGCAAGGCGAAGGCCCACCATACCGCCGAGCCCGCGCTGTCCGCGCCGAGCCCGAGCGTGTCCACCACGTGCTTGAGCGCATAATTGGTGCCGACGGCGCAGAACACCGCCAGCAGCACGGAGGCGAACACCACCGCATGCGCCGCGGCGTGTCGCCGCACATGCTGGAGCAGGAAGCGGATCGGTCCGGGTACGCTGTCGCTCTGCTTCATTCCAGAGACCTCGTCTGCTGCGTGCACGACGCACGGGAGCGTGAGCGGGCGAAGGCGGCAGCGACGCTGCGCTGCCTTCATATCGCCCCACTCGGTCCCTCAACTGACCGCAATACCATGGCAGTTTCACGGCAAGGTTCACTGGAACGGAGGTTCCGACGCATGCGCATTGCGCAGATCGCGCCGCTCGCCGAAGCCGTGCCGCCCAAGCTCTACGGAGGGACGGAGCGCGTTGTCTCCTTCCTGACGGAAGAGCTGGTGGCGCTCGGGCATGAGGTCACGCTGTTCGCGAGCGGCGATTCCATCACGCGGGCGGACCTCGCGGCGATGTGTCCACGGGCGCTCCGGCTCGACCCGGATGTGCGCGACGCCATGGCTCCCATCATGCTGATGCTGGAACAGGTGCGCCAGCGCGCCGCCGAGTTCGACGTGCTGCATTTCCACCTCGACTACTGGCCGTTCTCGCTGTTCTCGCGCCAGCGCACGCCGTTCGTGACGACGCTGCACGGGCGGCTGGACCTGCCCGAGCTGTGGCCGATGTACCGGAACTTCCCCGATGCGCGGCTGGTCTCGATCTCGGACGCGCAGCGCAAGCCCATGCCGTTCAGCAACTGGGTCGGCACCGTGCATCACGGGCTGCCCATCGACCTGCTGAGGCCGCTTCCGGCGCAGCAATCCTACCTCGCCTTCATCGGGCGCATCGCGCCGGAGAAGCGGGTGGATCGCGCGATCGAGATCGCCGCCCGCGCAGGCGCGAAGATCAAGATCGCCGCCAAGATCGACCGCGTCGACCGCGACTATTTCGAGCAGGAGATCCGCCCGCTCTTCGCACAGCCGCATGTCGAATATGTCGGCGAGATCGCGGATCACGAGAAATCCGAGTTCCTCTCCGGCGCCCACGCGCTGCTGCTGCCGATCGATTGGCCCGAGCCCTTCGGCCTGGTGATGATCGAGGCGATGGCCTGCGGCACCCCGGTGATCGCCTTCCCGGCAGGCTCGGTGCCGGAAGTGGTGGAGCACGGCCGCACCGGCTTCCTGGTGCCCGATGTCGCGGCGGCGGCGAAGGCCGTGGAGCAGTTGCCCCAGCTGCCGCGCGAGGCGGTGCGGCGGCGCTTCGAGGAACGCTTCTCCGCGCGCCGGATGGCGGAGGATTACGTTGCGCTTTACACGCAGGCGGCGCGGGAAGCGGAGCCGGCGCTCGCCATCGCGGCGGAGTAAAGGAAAGGCTGGGGGGCGGAGTGAACTCCGCCCCCCAGACCCCCCACCTCCTTTTTTTTGATTTCTGGCGCTGGTTCAGCGTGCGGGAAAAGATGTCCGCAGAACCTCGCGCGTTTCCTCGAGGGTCTCGATGAGGCAGTCCTCGGGAACGCGGCCAGGCGGATGCTCGCAGGCCCGGCGATCGCGCAGATAACGCGCCAGGCGATCCTCGACGCGCTGCAATTCGGCGGGGCGGGTGGCGAAACGCGCCCGCAGCACGCCCGCCTCGCGCACGATCGCTTCGTCGAGCTGCCGCAGCGCAGGCTGCGCGCAGATCTGGCGCGCCACCCAGGAAGCATCCCGGCCGCACTCGACCGGCTGCAACGCGGCCGGCTGCGGCGGCGACGGCGCGGCAGGCGCCGCCACCGGCTTGCCCGCGGCAGCGGACGCACCGCCCGAAGGCGAGGCCGTGCCGCCCGTCTCCAACATGGTCGCGCGCGCGGTCAAATTCGCGCGCAGGCAGGCGGCGGGCGAGCCGGAGGCAGGGCGCTCGCAGGCCCGCCGCGTCGCCAGCCAGCTGCGCTGATCCGCCTGCATCCGCGCGCGCTCCTCGGCGCCGAGATTCGCCGTGGCGCGCGCCCAGGCGGCGGCGATGCGGCGATCGAGCGCCGACAATTCGCGGTCCGCACAAATCGCCCGCTCGTCCCAGGCCTGCGCGCGCGCGCAATCGAAGGAGGGCCCAGAGGAGGGCCCGGTCTGCGCCGCTGCCGGCAAGGCGGCCACGAGACCCAGCAGAACCAGCCGCACCATCATTCCTCGTGCCTCACTCGATGCTGATGCCGGTGGCCCGCACCACCGGCCGCCATTTCTCCATCTCCGCCGCGATGAAGCGCGCCGCGTGATCGGGCCCGCTCTCGGTCACCGCCGCGATGGAAATCGCCTGGAGCTCCTGGCGGAACGCGGCCTCCGCCATAGTCCGCCGCACCGCCTCCGCGAGCTGCGCCACCACCTCGGCCGGCGTGCCGGCGGGTGCCGCGAGGGCGTTGAAGGTCCCCGCCTCGGCGCCGGCGACGCCCTGCTCGGCCGCGGTCGGGATGGCGGGCACCGCCGGATTGCGCGCGGTGTGCAGGATGCCGATGATCGTCAGCCGCCGTTCCGCATGCAGCGCATGCAGGGTGGAGAAGGTGTCCACCATGAAGGCGGTGGTGCCGGCGACGAGATCCTGGATCGCCGGCCCGCTGCCGCGATAGGGCACGTGCTCGGCGTGCAGATCGCCGGCGCGGATCAGGAACAGCGCGCCGGCGAGGTGATTGGAGGTGCCGACGCCGGAGCTGCCATAGCTGTAGGCGCCGGGCCGCTCGCGCAGCTTCGCCGCGAGCTCGGGCAGGCTGCCGACCGGCAATTGCGGCCCGACGGCGAGCACGAAGGGCACCACGCCGAGCACCGCGACCTGCGCGAAATCGCGCAGCGGGTCGTAGAGCGGCCGCCGATAGGCGAGCGGGCTGGTGACCGCGGAGGAGGAGGCGTGGAAGAGCAGCGCGTAGCCGTCGGGCCGTGCGCGCGCCACCTCCTGCGCCCCGACCATGCCGCCGGCGCCGGCGCGATTCTCCACCACCACAATCTGGCCCAGGCTGCGCGCGAAACGGTCGGCGAAACGGCGGGCGAAGACATCGGTGGGACCGCCGGGGGCGAAGGGCACCACGAGCCGCACCGGGCGCGCCGGGTAGCGCTCCTCCGCGCTCAGCGCGGGCGCTGCCAGAGCGGCCGCGCCGCCGAGCAGCGCCGTCCTTCGCCGCATGTCGTTGCCCTCCCGTCAAAACACCATCGTGCCGGAACGGCCCGGCTCCCGCCAGCCGGTCTTTCCGCCTCGCCCGCTCTGCGCCACCCTGGCGGCCGGCAGGAGGGGAATGCGGATGGCCGGAGCCCTGGACGGCGTGCGCGTGGTGGACATGACGCGGGTGGTCGCGGGTCCGCTCTGCGCGCAGACGCTGGGCGACCTCGGCGCCGAGGTGGTGAAGGTGGAGCGCCGCGGCGACGGCGACGACCTGCGCGCGCTGGGGCCTCCCTTCATCGCCGGCAGCGAGGACAGCGCCTATTTCGTCACGCTGAACCGCAACAAGCGTTCGCTCTCGCTCGACTTCGCGCGGCCGGAGGGTGCGGCCATCCTGCGGCGGATGGTGGCGGGCGCCGATGTGTTCCTCGAGAATTTCCGCCCTGGCACGCTGGCGAAATACGGGCTGGGGTGGGAGGCGCTGCGGGCGGTGAATCCGCGGCTGGTCTATTGCTCGGTGACCGGGTTCGGGCAGACCGGGCCGTATGCGGGGCGGTCCGGCTATGATTTCGTCGCCCAGGCGATGTCGGGGCTGATGGAGGTGACGGGGGAGCCGGATGGCGCGCCGGGCGGCGGGCCGCAGCGGGTCGGCGTGCCGGTCGCCGACATGTTCACCGGCTATGCGGCGGCGGTTTCGATCCTGGCCGCGCTGCGGCATCGCGACCGCAGCGGCGAGGGGCAGTATTGCGAGGTGTCGCTGTTCGAGACGATGAGTTCGCTGATGCAGGCGCCGATGTCGGCCTGGCTGAATGCGGGGAAGCTGATTCCGCGCACCGGCAATGATTCGCCGGTGGCGGTGCCCTATGGCGTGTTCGCGGCGTCGGATGCGAAATTCGTGATCGGCGTGCTGAACGATCGCGAATGGGTGCGTTGCGCGGCGGCGCTTGGGCATCCGGAGTGGAGCGATGATGTGCGGTTCCGTCGCGCGCGCGACCGGGCGGAGCACCGGGCGACGCTGATCGGGCTGCTGCGGGCGCTGTTCGCGACGCGGCCGCGCGCCGAGTGGCTGGCGCGGCTGGAGGCGGCGAAGATCACCTCGGGGCCGATCAACACGGCGGCGGAGGTTGCGGCGGACCCGCACATCGCGGCGCGCGGCGGCATCGTGGAGGTGCCGCATCATGCGGGTGGCGTGGTGCGCGTCTCGGCGAGTCCGTTGCGGCTCTCTGCGACGCCGGTCGCGTATCGTCATGGTATTCCGGCGCCGGGCCAGCACAGTGATGCGCTGCTGGCGGAGTTCGCCGGCATGGATGCAGCCGAGATCGCCGCCGCGCGCGAGTCGGGCGTGGTGTGATGCCCTTCCGCACTCTCGGTTTGCGGCACGCTGTTCTTTCGGCCCCGGCGTTTGCCACGTTTCCCCGTATCCAAAAAAAGGAGGGAGGGGTCCGGGGAGGGAGTTCACTCCCTCCCCGGTTCCCGCATTAGGTCATGCAGGGCTTGCGTTTCGACCTTCGCGACACCCCTCCCGGCGCGGCGGCGCTACGCCGCGAGGTCCGGGCGTTTCTCGCCGAGGCCGGCAAGGACTGGCCGCCGGAAGTGCGTGCGCGCTCCTGGATGGGTTTCGATCGTGACTTCTCGCGTGCGGTGGGCGAGCGCGGCTGGATCGGCATGTGCTGGCCGAAGGCGTATGGCGGCCATGAGCGGTCCTTCATGGAGCGTGTCGTGGTGCTCGAGGAGATGCTTGCCGCGGGTGCGCCGGTGGGTGCGCATTGGATCGGCGACCGTCAGAGCGGGCCGTTGATCCTGCGCCTGGGCACGGAGGCGCAGCGCGCGCATTTCCTCCCGCGCATCGTGCGTGGGGAGCTCGCGTTCTGCATCGGGTTGTCGGAGCCGGATTCCGGTTCCGATCTCGCGAGCTTGCGGACCAAGGCGGAGCGCAGCAATGACGGCTGGGTGCTGAAAGGGCGCAAGATCTGGACCACATTCGGCCATCTCTGCGACTACATGATCGCGCTGGTGCGCACGCGGCCGGTGGAGAAGGAGGGACCGCGGCATGCGGGGCTGTCGCAATTCCTCGTCGATCTGCGTGCGCCGGGGGTGACGATCCGGCCGATCCGCGATCTGGTGGCCGAGGAAGGCTTCAACGAGATCACCTTCGACGATGTGCGTCTGCCGCCGGAGGCGCTGATCGGCGAGGAAGGCAATGGCTGGGCGCAGGCGAATTCGGAGCTCGCCTTCGAGCGCAGCGGGCCGGACCGCTACATGTCCTGCCATCCGCTGCTCGCGGCGGCGATGGATGCGCTGGGGGCGGAGGGGCCGGCGGAGCCGGTGGGGCGGCAGGTGGCGCGGCTGTGGGCGCTGCGGCGCATGTCGCTCGCGGTCGGCGGAATGCTGGAGGATGGCAAGGACCCGCTGCGGCAGGCGGCGCTGGTGAAGGACCGCGGCAACAGCTTCGAGCAGGCGCTGCCGGGCGCCATCCGCGACGTCATCGATCCGCATGAGTTGCCGGAGGCGGCGCGGCGCATGCACGCGTATCTCACCCAGATCAACCCGACCTTCTCGCTGCGTGGCGGCACGCGCGAGATCATGCGCGGCATCATCGCCCGCGAGCTGGGGCTGCGCTGATGAGCGAGGAGCTCGGCGAGGTCCTGGGCGAGCAGGTCGAGCGCGTGCTCGCGGACATGGTGGATGTCGGCGTGCTGCGCGACATCGAGGCCGGCGCCTGGCCGGCGCGGCTGTGGGGCGCGCTGGAGGAGCTCGGGCTGCCGCTCGCGCTGGTGCCGGAGGCGGCGGGCGGCGTCGGCCTGGGCTTCGAGGCGGCGGCGCCGGCGCTGATGGCGCTCGGGCGGCATGGCGCGCCGGCGCCGCTCGGCGAGACGATGTTCGCCGCGGCGCTGCTGGCGGCGGCGGGGATCGAGATTCCGGCGGGCGCGATCAGCCTGGCCTCGCAGGGCAAGCAGGTGGCGTGGGGGCGGCATGCCGGCCATGTGCTGACGGTGCTGGATGCGCGCATCGCGTTTTATCCGGCGGCGAGCGTGACCTGGCAGCACGACCGCAACATCGCGCGCGAGCCGCGCGACGTGATGAGCGCGACCGGCGGTGCGGTGGCGAAGGGACGGCTGCCGGAAGCGTGGGGCGAGGAAGCGGCGCGGCTCTGCATCGCGCTGCTGCGTGGGCTGCACATCGCGGGGGCGCTGCAGGCGGCGCTGGCGCTCGCGGTGGAGTACGCCAACACGCGCAAGCAATTCGGCAAGCCGATCGGGCGGTTCCAGGCGATCCAGCAGCAGCTCGCGGTGTTCGCAGAAGAGGCGGCGGCGGCGGCCACGGCGGCGGCTTCGGCGGCGCGGGCGGTGGACCGGCACGGGCTGGCGGGGGCGGAGTTCGAGATCGGCTGCGCCAAGATCGTCGCCGGCGAGGCGGCGACGCAATGCGCGTCCATCGCGCATCAGGTGTTCGGCGCCATCGGCATCACCGAGGAGCATTCGCTGCATCATCTCACGCGGCGGCTGTGGTCCTGGCGCGACGAGGGCGGCGGCGAGCGCTTCTGGGCCGCGCGCATCGGCCGCCATGCGCTCGCCCGCGGCGGCGCCGCGCTGTGGCCGGATCTCACCGCGCGCGACGAGGAGGCACCATGACCGATTTCCTGAAGCTCGAGCGCGAGGGCGGTATCGTCACCCTCACCATGAACCGGCCGGACAAGCGCAACGCCATCTCCACGCCGGAGGAATGCGAGGAATTCGTCGCCGCCTGCGAGCGGCTGCGGCGCGACGATGCCGTGCGCGTCGTGATCCTCACCGGTGCGGGCAGCGCCTTCTGCGCCGGCGGCGATCTCAAGGGGATGCGCGACCGCACCGGCATCACCCGCGGGGAGAGCGGCGCGGAGCTGCGCGAATCCTATCGCCGCGGCATCCAGCGCATCCCGCGCGCGCTCTACGAGCTCGACATCCCGACCATCGCCGCGGTGAACGGGCCGGCGATCGGCGCGGGGCTCGATCTCGCCTGCATGTGCGACATCAGGGTGGCGAGCGAGGCGGCGGTGTTCGCGGAAAGCTTCGTCAAGGTCGGCATCGTGCCGGGCGACGGCGGGGCGTTCCTGCTGCCGCGGGTGATCGGCATGTCGAAGGCGCTGGAGATGTCGCTGACCGGCGACCGCATCGGCGCGGCGGAGGCGCTCGCCTGCGGCCTGGTCTCGCGCGTGGCGAAGCCGGAGGAGCTGATGGAGGCGGCGCGCGACGTGGCGCGGCGCATCGCGGTCAATCCGCCGCAGGCGGTGCGGCTGACCAAGCGGCTGCTGCGCGAGAGCCAGCACACGCGGCTTTCCACGCTGCTCGAGATGTCGGCGGCGTTCCAGGCGCTCGCGCATGGCACGCGCGACCACCGGGAGGCGGTGGACGCGATGCTGGAGAAGCGCGCGCCGAATTTCGAGGGGCGCTGAGCCTGGTCACTATCCTGGTGGACGCCGATGCCTGCCCGGTGCGTGAGGAGATCGCACGCGTGGCGGCGCGCCTCGCCCTGCCCCTGGTCCTGGTGACCAACGGCGCGCGGCCGGTGCGGCCGCCGCCGGGCGCGCGGCTCGTGGTGGTGGCGGACGGCGCCGACGCGGCGGATGACTGGATCGCCGAGCATGTCGGCGCGCGGGATGTCTGCGTGACGCAGGACATCCCGCTCGCCGCGCGCTGCCTCGCCAAGGGCGCCCGCGCGCTGTCGCCGAAGGGGCATGTGTTCACGCCGGACAACATCGGCAGCGCGCTGGCGGGGCGCGACCTCGCGCGCCATTTGCGCGAGAGCGGGCTCGCCACCGGCGGTCCGGCGCCGATGGGCAAGGCCGACCGGTCGCGCTTCCTCTCGGCGCTCGACACGCTGCTGCAGGCGGCGCTGCGCGACGCCGCCCGGCCGTAGCGCCGCCGCTGCAGGATGTCGTCGCCCGGGTCCGGCGTGCCGCTCGTGAGGACGTCGTTCCTGCCGTCGTAAACGGCCATGCGCGTCTCCCTGCCGCGGTTTCGACGGAACTGGAATCAGGAGAAGAAAAAGAGTGGGGGCGGAGAGAACTCCGCCCCCAAACCCCCACCTCCTTTTTTTGACTTCTGGCGCGGGCTCCTCCCGCACTCTCAGGCGTCACGCCGTTGTCGGGCTGAGAACGGAGCTTGCCACGCTTCCCCGTAGCCAAAAAAAGGAGGTGGGGGGTCTGGGGGGCGGAGTTCACTCCGCCCCCCAGCTAGCGGCGCAGCCCGATCGAATCCAGAACATCCCGGATCCGGTGCCAGCGAGTTGATGCCGCGCCTCGCCGGGGGTTGGACGCGCCGGAAGGCTGGGGCACCCTGTCGGCCGGAAGAGGGAACGCCATGCAGGACGACACCATCTCGCTCGCCGGCAAGGTCGCCATCGTCACCGGCGCCGGCTCGCGCGCCGAAGGGATCGGCAATGGCCGCGCCACCGCGGTGCTGATGGCGCGCCGCGGCGCCAAGGTGCTGTTGCTCGATGTCGAGCGCGACTGGATGCAGCCGACCGCCGACATGATCGCCAAGGAGGGCGGCAGCTGCGCCATGGCGACCGCCGATGTCGCGGAGCCCGCGCAATGCGAGGCCGCGGTGCGCGAGGCGGTCACCCGCTGGGGCCGGCTCGATATCCTGGTGAACAATGTCGGCATCAGCGGCCCGCCGGGCAACGCGGTGGAGGTGGACCCGGAGGCCTGGGACCACGGCATGCGGGTGAACGTGAAATCGGTGATGCTGATGGCGAAATACGCCATCCCGGAGATGCGCAAGACCGGCGGCGGGGCGATCGTGAACCTCTCCTCGATCGCCGGGCTGCTCGGCGGCCATCCCGGCCTGCTCTACGCGACGACGAAAGGCGCCATCGTGCAGATGACGCGCGCCATGGCCGCCCATCACGGGCCGGAAGGCATCCGCGTCAACGCCGTCGCCCCCGGCTACGTCTACACGCCGATGGTCTATTCCCGCGGCATGAGCGAGGAGCTGCGCGAGGAACGGCGCCTCGCCGGGCTGCTCAAGACCGAAGGCACCGCGTGGGACGTCGCCGAGGCGATCTGCTTCCTGGCCTCGCCCGCCGCACGCTGGATCACCGGCACCACCCTCCCGGTCGATTCCGGCCGCAGCGCGGGCAACATCGCCGGCGCCACCCCCCGGCCACTCGGGCTGGCGCGATGATCGTGGCGTTGCGCTGGGTTGAGAGCTGCGCAGGAGGGCCCTGCCCTCCTGCACCTCCCGCTGGGGGGGCAGCGGCCCCCCCAGACCCCGCGAGGAGAGGTCGGGGAATGGGGAGGGGCATGGCGCGCGGGTGGAGATGGCGCGGCGCTTGTGCCCCTCCCCATTCCCGGACCTGTGCCCTTGCCCGCGGGGTCCGGGGGGCATCGCTTGCCCCCCGGCGGGAGGGTGTGGGAGGGCAGCGCCCTCCCACGCACCTCTCCACAAGCGCAACGCCATGACCCTCGCGACCATCCCGAGCGTGCCGGAGCGGACGGCGCTGGTGTGCCGGGCGGCGGCGCGGTGGTGTGCGCGGCTGGGCTGGGCGCCGCTCGCGGAGATGACCTTGCCCAATGGGCGGCGGGCGGATGTGCTGGCGCTGCTGCCGGATGGGTGTTTCGCGATCGTCGAGGTGAAGTCCTGTGCGCGGGATTTCCTCTCGGATGGGAAGTGGCCGGAGTATCGCGACTACTGCGACCGGCTCTATTTCGCCGTGGACCTCGATTTCCCGCAGGCGCTGCTGCCGCAGGAGGCCGGGCTGATCGTCGCGGACGGGCTCGATGCGGCGCTGCTGCGCGAGCCGCCGGAGCACCCGCTGGCGCCGGCGCGGCGGCGTGCGCTGTTGCATCGCTTCGCCATGCTGTCGGCGACGCGGCTTGCGGCTGTTGCCGATCCGGCGGGCTTCGCCGAGCTGCGCGCCGCGTTGCGGGCCGAGTGAGCCGGCCGGGGCCATGCGCTTCCGCGTCCGTCCCGACTTCGCAAGGTTGACCGCACGGCGTGGCGCGGCGAAAGGACTGCGGGAGAGGTCTGGGAATCGGAAGGGCATCAGGGCGTGATCGCAAGGCTGCGCAGGTTGTTCTCGTCCCGTGCGGCCAGCACCATCGATGCCGCCCTCGCCGACCGGCTGGCGCCGCTCTTGGCGCCGCGCCTGGCGGAGGAGGTGGCGCGCCGCCTGGCCGACCAGCAATCCGAGCTCTCCCTCGCCATCGCCGCGACGGCGGTGCGGGCCTCGGGCGTGCGGCTCGCCGGCCACGAGGAGCGGCAGGGGGCCGGGCCGCCGGTGCTGGAGCCGCTCGCCATGGCCCTGCAGGACATCCCCCAGGCGCTGTGGAACGTGAAGCTGCTGGGGGCGGAGCTCGCCCGCGCGCTCCACGCGCAGCACCAGGGCAAGCCGCCGCCGCCCAACCCGGTCGCCATCGGCATCGCCGGGCGGCTGTGCCGGCAGGCGGATATCGAGAGCGACTGGCTGCGCTACTGGGCGGCGGCCTGCCGGCTGGCGCCGATCTACCACCGCAAGATCTGGGAGACCTGCTACCTGCTGCAGGCGCTGTGGGAGCAGGGCGCGCTGACCCCGGGCCGGCGCGCGCTCGGCTTCGCGGTGGGGCGGGAGCCGGTGCCCTCGCTGCTCACCGCCTTCGGGCTCGAGGTGCTGGCGACCGATCTCGGCCTCGAGGATCCGCGCGCCGCCGCCTGGTCGCGCACCAACGAGCATGGCGGCGGCGTGATGCAGATCCACCGCCGCGATATCGTGGACGAGGCGACCTTCCGCGCGCGCTGCGCCTTCCGCGCGGTGGACATGAACACCGTGCCGGAGGACCTCGACGGGCAGTTCGACCTGGTGTGGTCGGTGTGCTCGCTCGAGCATCTCGGCTCGATCGAGAAGGGCCTCGCCTTCGTGGAGCGGGCGATGGCGTGCCTCAAGCCCGGCGGCGTCGCGGTGCACACGACGGAGTTCAACCTCGGCCCCGGCGAGCGCACGGTTGACGAGTGGCCGACCGTGCTGTTCCGCCGCTCCGATCTCGAGCGTCTGGCCGAACGCCTGGCCGCGCAGGGCCACCGCATGCTGCCGATGGATTACGAGCGGACCGGCGTGCTGGACGGCTTCATCGACGTGCCGCCCTATGGGCATCAGCTGGAGCCCGGGCAGGCGCTGCCGCCGCCGGGTGCGCCGCATCTCAATCTCAGCCTGGACGGGTTCCGCGCGACCTCGGCCGGGTTCATCGTGCAGGCGGCCGGCCCGCGCTGAGGGCCCGGCTCAGCCCTTGATGCGCGCGACCGTCGCGGTGGTGCTCTGGCCGGGCAGCAGCTCGGCGAGCCTCACCTCGCCGCCATGCTCGGTGACGAGATCGGCGCCGACCACCTTGTCCAGCGTGTAGTCCGCGCCCTTCACGAGCACGTCCGGCTTGAGCATGCGCAACAGCTCCACCGGCGTGTCCTCGTCGAAGACGGTGACGAGGTCCACGCTGGCGAGGCTCGCCAGCACCGCGGCACGGGCGGCATCGCCCTGGATCGGGCGTTCCGGGCCCTTGAGGCGGCGCACCGAGGCGTCGGAGTTCAGCCCCACCACCAGCCGGTCGCACCAGGAGCGCGCCTGTTCCAGCAGATGGACATGGCCGGGATGCAGCAGGTCGAAGCAGCCATTGGTGAAGCCGATCTTCCAGCCGCGGCGGCGCCAGCGCTCCACCTGCTCGAGCGCGCCGGCGCGGCTCATCACCTTGCGCAGCGCGCCGCGCTCGGGGCTCAGGGCCTCGAGGATCTCCTCCTCGCGGGCGACCGCGGTGCCGACCTTGCCGACCACGATGCCGGCGGCGATGTTGGCGAGCCGCGCGGCGACCGGCAGGGCGAGGCCGCTCGCCATGCCGGCGGCGAGCACGGAGACCACGGTGTCGCCGGCGCCGGAGACGTCGTGCACCTCGGCCGCTTCGGCGGGGAAGTGGTGCAGCGTGCCGCCCTCCAGCAGGGTCATGCCATCCTCGCTGCGGGTGACCAGCACGGCGCCGAAGCGATGCTTCTCCTGGAGCGCGCGGGCGGCGGCGACGAGCTGGGGCTCGGTTTCCACCGGCATGTGGGTGGCCTCGCCGAGCTCCTTGCGGTTCGGCGTCACCAGGTCGGCGCCGGCATAGCGGGCGTAGTCGCGCCCCTTGGGATCCACCACCACCTTGCGGCCGACGGCGCGCGCCGCCTCGATCAGCTTGGCCGCGGTGTCGGCGGCCAGCACGCCCTTGCCGTAGTCGGACAGCACCAGCACCGCGGTGGCGGCGACCGCATCGGTCGCGATGCGGACCATGCGCTCGGCGAGGCGCGGATGGATCGGGGCATCGTGCTCCTGGTCGGCGCGCAGGATGTGCTGGCCGTTGGCGAGGAAGCGCGTCTTGGTGGTGGTGTTGCGGCCCCCCTGCACCAGCAGCCAGGGCTCGACATTGGGCTGGCCGCCGATCAGGCCGGTGAGGTCGCTGCCCGCCTGGTCGTCGCCGACCACCGAGACGAAGGCGACCGCGGCGCCGAGGGCGGTGAGGTTGCGCACGACGTTGCCGGCGCCCCCGGGCATGCCGACCTCGCGTTCCACCGTCAGCACCGGAACGGGGGCTTCCGGGCTGATTCGCTGGACCTTGCCGTAGACGTAGCGGTCGAGCATGGCGTCGCCGACCACCAGGACCGAAGCACGGCGAAGCTGGCGCGCGCCGGCGGCGAGATCGGCGACCGGGATTTCTGGCATGGGCCGGTCGCCCTGCGCGGGACCTTGCATCGGTTACGCCCTAGCGCAGGGCATGTGTTGCATGCAAGCGACGGCCGATTCCGGGCCGGGGACGGCGTCCCGCAACTCCCGGGCGAGGCCGATTCGGGCGGGCCCCACGTCCTGGTTGATTTGGATCGCGCCACCGCGCAACGGCGGCCCTATGCTGGGTTGGAACCCTGCCCCAGGAGATCCAGCCCATGGCGTCGTTTCGCCTGCGCGCCGCCCTCGCGGCCGTCTGCCTCGCCTTGTTCGGCGCGGTGGCGCTGGCCGGCCCGGAAGGCGAGGCCTTCTACGGTGCGGCCGGGCGCGACCGATGCGGTGGCGCGCCAGCTCTGCGCCGGCGGCAACGTGCTGGAGTACCGCGTGATCACCGGCAGCGACCATGAGGGCGTGATGACAGCTGGCGCCGCAGCGGCGCTCGCCTGGATCCAGGCGCGCTTCGCCGGTCAGCCGGTGGCGGGCAATTGCGGGGCGCTCCCCGTTGCCGCGCCACGCTGAAGGCGCGCGAGAAAAGACTGGGGGGCGGAGTGAACTCCGCCCCCCAGACCCCCCACCTCCTTTTTTTGGATACGGGGAAGCGTTGAGAGCTCCGTTCTCAAACCCGACAACGCTGCGTCATCTGAGAGTGCGGGAGCCGCGAGCGCCAAGAGTCAAAAAAAGGAGGTGGGGGTTCGGGGGGTCGCGGCACTGCCGCGACGTGAACTCCGCCCCCGATCTTTCTTTCAGCCCCAGCTCACGGCGACGACCGGCGCGCAGACGCGGCGTGGGCCTTGCGGCGTCTCGACGGTGCCGATCACCGTATCCACGCCATAGGTCGCGCGCAGCCGCGCCGCGGTGACCAGCGCCTCCGGCGCGGCCGGGCCGGCCAGCGCGCCGCCATGCAGCAGCGCCGCTTCGTCCGCCACCAGGAAGGCGTGGTCGGGATGGTGCGTCGTCATCAGCACGCCGAGCCCGTCGCGCGCCGCCAGCGCGCGCAGCTGGCGCAGCACCAGCGCCTGGTTGCCGAAATCGAGGCTGGCGGTCGGCTCGTCCAGGACGAGGCAGGCGGCTTCCTGCGCCAGGGCACGGGCGATCAGCACGAGCTGCCGCTCGCCGCCCGAGAGCTCGGTCACCGGCCGGTCCGCCAGATGCGCGATGCCGAGCCGCGCCAACGCCTCTTCCGCCGCTGCGCGGTCGCGCGCGCCGGGTGCCGCGAGCAGCGGCAGGCGCGCGGCGCGGCCCATCGCCACCACCTCGCGCGCGGCATAGGCGAAGCCGCCCGGCGCGGCCTGCGGCACATAGGCGAGGCGCAGCGCCACGGCGCGCCGTTTCAGCCGGCGGATCGGCACGCCGGCAACACGCACCTCGCCGGCGAGCGGCGGGATCAGGCCGAGCAGCGTGCGCAGCAGCGTCGTCTTGCCGCCGCCATTCGGCCCCAGCAGGCAGAGCACCCGCCCCGGCGCGAGCGCCAGCGAGATCGCCGAGGCCACCATGCGCCGCCCATGGCCGATCGCCAGGTCCCGCGCTTCCAGCAGCGGCGTCATCCCCCGCCCCCGCGCCGCGCCCGCGCGAGCAGCCACAGGAACAGCGGCGTGCCGAGCACTGCGGTCAGGATGCCGAGCGGCACCTCGACCCGCCCCGCGCTGCGCGCCAGCGTATCCACGGCCAGCAGGAAGGCGGCGCCGAGCAGCAGCGACAGCGGGATCAGCCGGCGCAGATCCGGCCCGCCCAGCAGGCGCGCGACATGCGGCACGACGAGGCCGATCCAGCCCACGGCGCCGGCGAGCGCGGTGACCGCCGCCGTCGCCAGCGTCGCGCCCGCCACCGCGGTGACGCGCAACAGGCCGGTATTCACCCCGAGCGCCCGCGCCTCGTCCTCGCCGAGGGTCAGCAGGTTGAGCCGCCAACGCAGCAGGATCAGCAGCGCGAGGCCGATCAGCGCCGGCGGCGCCGCGGCCAGCAGGTCCCCGCGCGTGGCGCCGGACAGCGTGCCGAGCAGCCAGAAGGTGATGGCGGGAAGCTGGTTGTAGGGATCGGCCAGGATCTTCAGCAGGCTGATCGCGGCCCCCATCAGCGCGCCGAGCGCGATGCCGGCGAGCACCAGCACCAGCACGGGATCGCCCTGCCCGCGCACCGCGGCGGCGATGGCCGCGACGCCGGCGACCGCCGCGATGCCGCCGGCGAAGGCCATGGCCTGCACCGCCGCCACCGGCAGCCCGAGGAAGATGCCGAGCACCGCGCCGAGCGACGCGCCGGCGGTGACGCCGAGCAGGTCGGGCGAGGCGAGCGGGTTGCGGAACATGCCCTGGAAGGCGGCGCCGGAAGCGGCCAGGCTCGCGCCCACCAGCATGGCGCCGAGCGCGCGCGGCAGACGGATGTTCCAGAACACCATCGCCGCGGGGCCTTCCGCCGTGCCGAGCAGGATCCCCGGCAGCGCCGCCGGCTGGATCGGGAATTGCCCGATGGCGAGTGCCGCGAGCAAGGCGGCGAGCAGCGCCGCGCAGCCCAGGACCCAGGCGGCGCCGCCGCGCATGGCGCGCGGCCGCGCCTCCCGCGACGGCAGGCCCGCCGCCGTCACGCCGGCGGCAGCGCCGGGCGCAGCAGCGCCGCGACCTGCGCCGGCTCCGGCCGGCGGTGATAGAACAGGGCGTGGAAGTCGGCGACCGCCTCGGCCAGCCCGTCGCGCGGCCGCAGGCCGAACAGCACCGGCAGCCAGACCAGGCCGAGCAGCCGGTTCACCGAGGGCGGGAAGTCCATCCACCCGAAGGGCAGCCCCGGCAGCAGCACGAGCCGCCCGGCGCGCACCGCGTCCACGGCGCGCCAGAGCGGATCCTGCTGGGCGAGCGCCGGCAGGTCGGGATGCTGGGCGATGATCCAGTCCGGGTTCCAGGCCAGCACCTGCTCCATCGAGATCTGCGCGAGGCCGCCGGGGCCGAGCGCCGAGGCCGCGACATTCTCCGCGCCGGCGAATTCGATGATCTCGGTGTTGATCGAGCCGGCCAGCCCGGTCTCCAGCCCGCGCGGGCCGCGCAGATAGAGCACGCGCGGGCGCCCGCGCGCGCGCAGCGTTGCCGCCGCCTCCGCCGCCTCGGCGAGGATGCGCCCCGCCGCCACGGCGCGCGCCTCGGCCGCGTCGTGGCGGTCGAGGATATCGCCGAGCAGCCGGTAGGTGGCCGGAATCCTCGCGAGCGCGCCGTCGAGCAGCAGCGCCGGCAGGCCGGTCTGCGCCTGCACGCGCTCGGCGAGCGAGACATAGGTGGGCGCGACCGAGCCGTAATCGAGGACGAGGTCCGGCCGCTGCGCCAGCACCGCCTCGACATTGGCCGTGTTGTCGCGCCCGGTCAGCCGGCCGATCTGCGGCAGGGCCGCGCTCTCGGGCGTCAGGAAGGCCGCCTCGGCGGGGCGCGGCGGGCGCGCGGGCCAGCCGGCCAGGGTCTCCGGCGCCGCGGTGTAGAGGAGGATCGCCGCCGGCGGGCCGGCGGGAAGGACGCGCCCGATCCGGTCCGGCACCGCGATGCTCCGGCCGGTGGCATCGCCGACCAGCCGCGCGGCGCGGGCCGGCGCGGCGAGCCCTGCCAGGCTCGCGGCCAGCAGCGCACGGCGCCCCGCCATCGCGCAGCCCCCGATCCTGCCGTGCGTGGCGGTCGCGCGTGCGGAAAGCCTCGGCATCGTAGCATCTCCCGGATCGCCATGCGCCCCGGCGCGGCGCGCGCCGCCAGGCGGGAGCACGAATAGCACGAAGCCCCCGGCGTGGCCCGGGACCTCGCCACCTCCCGCACTCCCAGGCGCCACGACGTTGTCGGGCCGACAACGGAGCTCGCCACGCTTCCCCGTAGCCAAAAAAAGGAGGCGGGGGGTCTGGGGGGGTCGCGGCACTGCCGCGACGTGAACTCCGCCCCCCAGCTCTCAAGTCCCGCGCTGAAGCAGTGCCATGACCGCCCGCTGCCACGCTTCCCACGCCTGGTCGGCGGCCGCGCCGGCGGCTTCCGCGGCCCGGCTCGCCTCGTTCAGCTTGCGGCGGGCGTCCTGAAGCTCGGGTCCGGTGCGGTCCTCGGCCGCCTGGCGCGCGCGTTGCAGCACGAGTTCCGCGCTGCGGGACGAGCGGGCGCGGTCGCGCGCGGTGTCCAGCAGGCGGCGCAGCTCGTTCATCGCGGCGATGGTGCCGGCGAGCTCGGCGCGGCCCGGCGCGTCCTGCGGCATGCGTTCGAGGATCTCCTGCAGGCGCTCGACGGTGCCGGGGCCGCCGGGCAGGCGGCGCTGATTCTGCTCGATGTCGAATTGCTGCCAGCGCAGCAGCGCGGGGTCGCCGAGGCCCTGGTCCCATAGCGGGATGTCCTGGCGCATGGCGCGATCCCAGACGAGGCGGATGGTCTGCGGCGCGCCTTGCAGCGCGGCTTCATGGCGCAGGCCGAAATCGCCCTCCGCCGCGACGGCGAAGCGCGGCGTGGCGCCGGAGCGGCGCGGCAGGTCGATCGCGAGGAGGCCGCGCGCGCCGCGCGGATCCACCGCGAAGGCGGATTCCTCCTGGCGGTTCAGCATGACCGAGATGAAGCCGCGCCGGGGAAGGATGCCGGTGACGCGGTCGGTCGAGGAGGACGCGGCGGTGATCTGCACCTCGCGATCGCGCGCGAAGGCGAGGATGCGGGAATCGCCGACCGGCATGGCGCGGATCTCGGCATCGCCGAGGAAGGCGCCGGCTTCCGCCCCCGCCGTGCCGTAGATCGTCGCCAGGCCGTCGGGCAGCACGGTGTCCGTGCTGTTGCGGATGCGCACGGCGGAGAGCGGGTGACGCGCGTTGAGGTCCTGCAGCCACCAGATGCGCTGGGCCGGCAGGCGCGCATCGAGGAAGGGGACATCGGCGGTCTCGCCGCTGCGTATGGTGACCGGCTGCGGCAGGCGGAAGGCGACGCGGCCGGCGGAGGCCTCGGCCTGGGCCGCGGCGGCGGGCTGGGCAGGCGGCTGCTGCGCCATGGCGCCACCGGCGGCGCGTTCGCGCGCGCCCATCTCGGCGCGCGCGGCCGGGGCGGGGGCCATGACCATCGGCGCGGCCACTGGCGGGGGCGGCGGCACGGGACGATCGCCCGTGTCGGGCCGCACGCGCACCGCCTCCGCGACGCGCACCGGCACCACCGGGCGGTCGACCGCGATGGGCGCGTAGATCGGCTGCCGATAGGCCGCGGTCTCGCCGGAGACGAGGGCGAGGCGGATGCGGTCCCAGTCGCTGCCGGAGGCGTTCTCGACCACCGCCCAGCCCTGCAGCCGAGCCTCGGCGTCGGTCGCATCGGTGGCGGGGACCAGCAGGCGGTAGGAGGGCTTCCAGATCGGCGCGCCGGCGACATAGAGCAGCGCGACCTCGCGCGCGCGGTCGGCGCGCAGCGCGATCTCGATGCGGCGCTCCTCGGCGGCGCGGGCGGCGGCGAGCGCCTCGGCGGCACGCGCGACCCGGGCGGCGAGCGCAGTGTCGGTCAGGCGGATCTCGTCGCCCTCGCGCAGCAGCACAGTGGTGAGACCGGTCGGCGTGATGAGCGAGAGACGCAGGCCGTGCTCGACCTCGGTGGCATCGGCGATGCGGCCGCGCACATTGGCAGCCTCGGCCTCCTGGCCGCGCAGCGCGGCCAGCAGCGCGACACGGCTGGCGAAATCGTCGGGACGCAGGGGCAGGCCGCGGAAGGCTTCCTCGGCGAGATCGCGCGCCGGAAGGCGCAGGCCCTCGACGGCGCCGGCGGGGTCCATCACGACCAGGCTGCGGAGCACGTCGTCCACATCGCCGAGCGGAGCGCGGAAGCTGGCACTGTCCTGGGGCTGGAGCTCGCCGGCGCGCTCGATCTGCGCGATGCCGGCGGAAGACAGCGTAACGCCGCGGACGGGGAGATCGGCGGCGGGGGCGGGCGTCGCCAAGACCAGGCAAAGAAAAAGGGTGGGGGGCGGAGTGAACTCCGCCCCCCACACCCCCCACCTCCTTTTTTTGGATACGGGGACGGGTGGGGAAGGTTGGGACGCGCCCGCGCAGGGTGCGGCGGCGGGGAAGGCGGGAGGCATTGGCGTTTCCTTGGGCGTGGCCGCGGAACGGTACCAGGAAATCAGATCAGCACCGGCACCAGCGAAACCACCAGCAGCACGCCCATCGCGATGTTGAAGACGCGCAGGCCGCGCGGCGTGCGCAGCGCAAGCCCGGCGCCGGCGCCGAGCAGCGCCCACAGCAGCAGGCAAGGGATGCAGACCAGCGCGAAGGCAAACGCGATGCGCAACACCTCGGGCACCAGATCGCCCCCCGGCGTGGTGAAGGTCGGGATGGCAGCCAGCGCGATCAGCCAGGCCTTGGGGTTCACCCATTGGAACAAGGCGCCGCCCAAGAAACCGAGCGGCGGACGCGAAGGCCCCTCCCCCGGCGCGCCAGCGCGCGCGATGCGCCAGGCAAGCCAGAGCAGCCAGGCGGCGCCGATCCATTTCAGCGCGAGATGCAGGGTCGGGCTGAGCGCGAACGGCCCGGCAAGACCAAGGCCGACCAGCGCGAGCATGGTCGCGAAGCCGAAGGTGATGCCGAACATGTGCGGCCAGGTGGCGCGCACGCCGTGATTGGCGGCCGAGGCCGCCACCATGATGTTGTTCGGGCCGGGCGTCACCGTCATCACGGTGGCGAAGCCGAGCAGCGCCAGGGTTTCCTCCATGGCGCCGAGTGTGGGACAGGAAGCCTGACCTTGTGGGTTGCCGGTTGGGCAGGGCTGGGCTGCGCGCCGTTCAGCCCTTGTGGCGCGTGACCAGCCGCCCCGGCTTCTCGCCCGTGGCGCCCTTCGCCCCGGCGTAGGTGGCGACGCCGTTGGTCCAGACCTGCTCGATGCCTTCGGAGACCTGCTTCGGGTTCTCGAAGGTGGCGCGGTCGATCACCGTGTGGGGGTCGAAGAGGACGAGATCGGCATAGGCGCCGGGGCGGATCACGCCGCGATCGACGATGCCGAAGGTGTCGGCGCAGCGGCCGGTCATCTTGTGGATCGCGACCTCCATGCTGAACAGGCCCAAGCCCCGGGCATAGTGGCCGAGCACGCGCGGGAAGGTGCCCCACAGCCGCGGATGCGGATGCGCATCGTGCGGGATGCCGTCCGAGCCGATCATGGAGAGCGGGTGCGCCATGATGCGCTGCACATCCTCCTCGTCCATCTGGAAGCTGATCTGGCCGGCGGGAAGCAGGCGTTCGGCGGCGCTGCGCTGGTCGGTGTTCCAGCCGCGCGCGATGTCGCCGAGATACTTGCCGGCCATTTCGGGATGCGGGATGGACCAGGTGATCATCACCTTCACGTCCTCGCGCAACCGGTCGGGCATCAGCACCGTGCTGCCGGCGGGATAGGGATACATGTCATAGGCGAGTTCCTGCGACTGCGCGTAGGCCGCGAGCAGCGGCAGGGTCTGCGTGCTGCGGCCGTAATTCTCCGGCATCGAGCATTTGTGGTGGCTGATATGGACCTGCACGCCGGCGCGCTTGCCGATCTTCGCCGCTTCCTCGATGGAGGCGCAGACGCGGTCGGCCTCGTCGCGCATATGCGTGGCGTAGAGCCCGCCGGTGGGACGCAGCGCCTCGGCGACGGCGATCACCTCCTCCGTCGTCGCATGCATGTTGGGCTTGTAGTAGAGGCCGGTCGAGAAGCCCGACGCGCCCTCCGCGAGCGCCTGCTTGAGGCGCATATGCATCCTGGCGATCTCGCCATCCTTGGCGGGGCGGTAGACATCGCCCTCCATCGCCTCGACGCGCAGCGTCTGGTGGCCGACCAGCGCGTAGGTGTTGACCTCGCTGCCCTGCTTGTTGAGCTCGTGGGCGTAGTCGCCGAAGCTCGCGAAGCGCCACCAGCCCTCGGCGCCGATCAGATCCAGCGGCGGCGGCGGTTCCTTGGCGAAGCGCGCAGGCGTGAGGCTGACGCCGCAATTGCCGACGACGACGGTGGTGACGCCCTGGCTGATCTTGCAGAGCATGCACGCCGGCCCGCAGAGCACGGCGCGATCGTCATGGGTGTGGGCGTCGATGAAGCCGGGGGCGATCGCCTTGCCGCCGGCGACGATCTCGCGGTCCGCGGTTGCGCCGCCGAGATCGCCGACCGCGGCGATGCGATCGCCCGTGACGCCGACATCGCAGACCCGGCGCGGCGCGCCGGTGCCGTCGAAGATGGTGGCATCGCGGATGATGAGATCGCAGCGCAGCGCCATGGTGGTGCTCGGGCCCTTGTTCGAGAGCCTTGGAGAATGGACCTGGCCAGGCCGTCGCGCCAGGGAGGAAGATCGGGGGCGGAGAGAACTCCGCCCCCGAACCCCCACCTCCTTTTTTTGGATACTTGGCGCTGGCTGCTTCCGCACTCTCGGGCGACGCAGCGCTGTCGCGTTCAGAACGGCGCTCGCCACGCTTCCCAAGTCACCAAAAAAAGGAGGTGGGGGGTCTGGGGGGGTCGCGGCACTGCCGCGACGTGAACTCCGCCCCCCGGGTTCTTCAATTCGCCGTCGCGCCCGAGCTGCGGATGATCGGGATCCAGACCGCGAGCTGCTGATCCCAGAACGCGCCGAATTCCTCCGCGCCAGGCAGCCGCGGCTCGACGCCGACCCCTTGCAGGCGCCGCAGCGTCGCCGGCGAACCCAGTGCCGCGCGTGCCGCCTGCTCGAGCTTCGCGAGAACCGGCGCCGGCACGCCGGCGGGCGCGAAGAGTCCGTGCCAGTTGTAGCTCTCGTAGCCGGCGAGGCCGGCTTCCTGGACCGTGGGGAGATCGGGCAGCACGGGCGTCCGCTCGCGCGTCGTCACCGCCAGCGCGCGGAGCTGGCCGGCGCGCACCGCGGGGATCACGCTCGGCATGGTGTCCACCATCACCTCCACCGTGCCGGCGATGAGATCCGCCATGGCGGGGCCGGAGCCGCGATAGGGCACGTGCACCATCTCCACCCCCGCCTGCGCCGCCAGCATATGCGCGGAGAGATGCGTGATGGTGCCCGCGCCGGAGGAGGCGTAGCTGTGCCGGCCGGGCTCGCGCCGCAGCAGCGCGATGAGCTCCTGCAGGCTGTGCGCGGGCACGCGCGGGTTCACCAGCACGATGTTGGGGACGAGGCCGATCAGCGCGAGCGGGACGAAGGCGCGGCGCATGTCGAAGCTCAGATTGTAGAGCCCGGCGTTCAGCACCGCGGAGGAGAGGGTGTGGAAGACGATGGTGTAGCCATCCTTCGGCGCGGCGAGCGCCGCTTCCGAGCCGATGACGCCGCCGGAGCCGCCGCGGTTGTCCACCACCACCGGCTGGCCGAGCGTCTCCTGCAGCGCCTGGGCGGTGAGCCGGGCGACGAGATCGGCGGCGCCGCCTGGCGCGAAGGGGACGATCATGCGGATCGGGCGGGTGGGGAAGGCGTCCTGCGCCCGCGCGGCGCAGGGCAGCAGGACGGCGGCGAGCAGGAGCGTTCTGCGGCGCATGGACAGTGTCCCCGTTTACGGGCGAGCCTAGGACCGAAGCGGTCCAGGAGGGAATGCGGCATGCGAGAGGTGACCGATGCGCTGCGCGCGCAGGTGCGGGAGGAGCTGCCGGAGGTGGCGGCGATCCGCGACGCCGCGCTCGCCGAAAAGGTGGTGGAGGCCTGGGCGCTGGCGCTGGCGCGCAGCAGCTTCCGCGCGATCCGCGAGATCCCGCCGGCCGGCAATCCCGGCCACATGATCCTGACCCGCGGCGACCAGACCGACCACATCCGCGGCGTGACGCGGCTCGCCATGCGCATGGCGGAGGAGATGGCGAGAGCCAACGCCGACATCGCGATCGACATGGACATCATCGTGGCAGGCGGGCTCTGCCACGATGTCGGCAAGCCCTGGGAGTTCGATCCGGAGAACCGCAAGCGATGGGAGGCGGATCCGCGCGGCGTGGGGCTGCCTTCGATCCGTCATCCCGCCTATGGCGTGCATCTCTGCCTGACGGTGGGGCTGCCGGAAAGCGTGGCGCATATCGCCGGCGCGCATTCCGGCGAGGGCGAGCTCGTGGTGCGGAGCCTGGAAGGCACCATCGTGCACCTTGCCGACATCGGCTGGTGGACGATGGCGCTGGCGGGCGGGATCGTGCGGCCGGAGACCATCTCGGCGAAGTACAAGCGCCCGATCTCGCTGTGAGGCGGTTCAGCGCGGCGGGGCGGCGGCCTGGTCGGCCTGCTCCGCCAGCCGCTTGTATTCCTCCTCGGACATGCCGGGCAGGCGCTGGATGAAGCCGACGACGCCCCAGATGTCGGCATCGCTCATGTGATGGCCGAAGGCGGGCATGGCGGTCATCTTCACGCCGTTCTTCACGATCCAGAACAGCTCGGCGGGGTGCCAGCGGCGGATCGTGTCGGGGAGATAGGGCGGCTCCGGCGTGATCGCCTGCGCCCAGTCCACCGCGTCCACGCCGGGCGCGCCGTGACAGTAGACGCAGCTTTCGCGGTACTGCGCGAAGCCGCGGCGGATCTGGTCCTCGCCGATGCTGGACGGTGCGGCGATCCCGCGCGCGCGGCGCTGCACCGCGTTCGTCATCATGGTGCCGAGCGCCCAGGTCTCGACGGCGCTGTGCGGCACCGAGGCGGCGATGTTGTAGGCGCCGGTGTAGATCGCGGCGAGGCCCGCAGCGGCGAGCAGCAGCAGCGCGAAGGCGAAACCGAGCAGGAAGCGCATGGGCGTTCCCTCCATGCCGGAGATGTGTCGGCCTTTCCGGCGCCAGGATGCGCGGAAGGCAGCCGTGTGCATCCTCAAGTTATGTCGATTTCGCCGCCGCGGCACGTGACGGAATTGGCAACTTCGTGCGGCTGCGCGCATCGGCAGGCGGCGTTCCCGTCGCGGCGCGAGGCGCGTGCGGCGCGCCGGCTTTCCTGCCTGGGCGAAACCGTTCTAGCCTGAGGGGCGCAGGCGCTGGCGCGCCGCAGCGGGAGGGAGTCTCCATGAACGATATCATGACGCCGCGCCGGGCGGCGCTTGCCCTGGGACTGGCCGGGCTGATGGCGACGCCCGCAGCGGCGCAGAGCACGGGCGGCGCCGCGCCGAGCCGGCCGGCGCGGGCGCGCGGGCCGGACGTCGTGCAAGGCTTCTCGCGCCAGCGCCTGGCGCGGCTCGGGCCCGCCTTCGCGCGCGAGGCCGAGCGCGGCTCCTTCCCCGGCTGCGTCGCGCTGATCGCGCGGCATGGCGAGATCGTGCATTTCGAGGCCTATGGGCATCAGGACGCCGCGCGCACCAGGCCGATGGCCAAGGACGCGATCTTCCTGATGGCGTCGATGACCAAGCCGATCACCTCCACCATCGCGATGATGCTGGTGGAGGAGGGCCGCATGAAGCTCTCCGACCCGATCGCCACCTGGCTGACCGAGCTGCGCGAGGTGAAGGTGGAGCAGCGGCGCGAGGGGCAGGCCGCCGAAGATGTCGCGCCGGCGCGGCCGGTGACGGTGCAGGACCTGCTGCGGCACAGCTCCGGCTTCGTCTATGGCGAGACCGCGCCGTCGCCGCGCATCCGCGACGCCTATGACCAGCAGAACATCGAGGCGCGCGAGACGCCGATCGCCGGCGACGAGATGCTGCGGCGGCTGGGCGGGATTCCGCTCGCGCATCAGCCGGGGAGCACCTTCCACTACTCGATCTCGACCGACCTGCTCGGGCTGCTGGCGGAGCGGGTGGCGGGGCAGCCTCTCGACCGGCTTGTGCAGGAGCGCATCGCGGGGCCGCTCGGCATGACGGACACCGCCTGGTTCGTGACGCCGGACAAGCGCACGCGGCTCGCCGAGGCGCCGGATTCCGACCCGCAGAAGGAGCGGATGACACGCTTCGCCAGGGTCGCCGAGGAGCAGGGCAGGCAATCCTACTTCAAGGGCGGCGCCGGGCTGGTCTCCACCGCGGCGGACTACTACCGCTTCGCGGCGATGATGGCGGCGGGCGGCAGCAGCGAGGCCGGCACCTTCCTTGCCGAGCCCACGGTGCGGCTGATGTTCTCCGACCATATCCAGGGCATGGCCGGATCGCCGATCGCCTCCACCGGCCCGGGCTACGGCTTCGGGCTGGGCTTCGCGGTGCGGCTGCAGGACGGGCTCGCGGTGGTGCCGGGGAATGCGGGCGACGTGATGTGGGCCGGCGCGTGGGGCACCTTCTTCACCATCGATCGCGCGGAAGGACTGGTGGCGATCCTGATGACGCAAGGGCCATCCGCGCGAATTCACACGCGCATGCTGTTCAAGAACCTGGTGTACGGGGCCATGGTGGAGAGCGCGCGGGGATAAGGTCGCGCGAGAAAGGGGATTCGCATGGCAGAGGAGCATCAGGACGTGACGCGGGCGGTGGCCTCGCTGCCCGGCCTGGATATCGAGATCGTCCTCAACCGGCCGCCGGAAGGCGGGCGGGAAGAGATGCTGATCGCGCTGCGGGCGACCCCCTCCTTCGAGGCGTTCGGGCGATTCCTCGAGATGGCCAACCCGTTCCTGCTGTGGATGCGGCTGGCACAGGAGAGCATGCAGGCCTGGCCCTTCGGACCCGCGCTGGCCTACGGGGATGCGATGGCGCGGCTGCTGGCGCCGACGTCGGAACGGCGGAACTAAAGCGCTGGGGGGCGGAGTGAACTCCGCCCCCCAGACCCCCCACCTCCTTTTTTTGGCGACTTGGTGCTTGCGGCTCCCGCACTCTCAGGCGACGCAGCGTTGTCGGGCTGAGAACGGAGCTCTCCACGCTTCCCATGAGCCAAAAGAAGGAGGTGGGGGGTCGCGGCACTGCCGCGACGTGAAGCTCCGCCCCCCAGGCTACGGCTCCACGCCGTACACGCGGCGGGCGATGTCGGGGCTGACCAGGCCGTCCGCGACGTCGCGCTTCACCAGCGCCGGGTCGCGCCGCTTCGGGTCGCCGATGCCGCCGCCGCCGGGGAGCTTCAACAGCAGATGGCGGCCCTTGGGCACGATCTGGAAACCCTTGGTGCGCAGCACCGTGCCGTTGGGGTCGTCGAGGCCGACCCAGCCGGCGGCGCCCTCCCCTCCCCCGTCGCGGCCTTTCGGCGGATTGGCGACGCGGTCGAAGATGGCGTTGACGGCGAATTCGGCGTCGTTCTTGGCGCCGATCTCCATGACCTGGCCGAAGCCGCCGCGCGTGCGGCCGGCGCCGGCGGAATCGGGGCGCAGCTCCTTCTTCCAGAAGATGACGGGGGCGACGTTCTCGGTGGCCTCCACCGGCATGGTGCGCACGCCGGAGGGGAACGCGGTGCCGTCGAGGCCGTCCTTGGTCGGGCGCGCGCCGGTGCCGCCGGAATTGAAGGTGATGATCTCGAAGTCGTCCACTTCCGCGTCCTGGCCGCTGACCTGGGCGCCCCCGCGCAGCGGCGGATTCCACAGCGCGGAGGAGCCTTCGGCGTTGACGCGGTCCGGCACCGCCCGGTGCAGGCAGCCCATCATCAGGTCGGGCAGCAGCTGGCCGACGACATGGCGCACGCTGACCGGATAGGGGCGCGGCGCGTTCAGGATGCAGCCTTGCGGGATGATCATGTGGAAGGGCGCGAGCGAGGCCCAGTTGTTGGGGATCTCCGGCGCGACGACGCACTTGATGCCGAAACAGGAATAGGCGCGGCAATAGGCGGGCGGGACGTTGATGCCGCGCTGCGACAGGCCGGAGGTGCCGGCGTAGTTCACCTCGATGCGGTCGTCATGGATGGTCATGGCGGCCTTGAGGGTGACGGGGGCTTCGTAGCCGTCCGACCTGATCTCGGCGCTGTAGGTGCCGCGGGGGAGCTTCGCGATCTCGGCGATGGTGGCGCGCAGGCTGCTGTCGAAGATGTAGTCGGCGAGGGCGTCGAGGCTGTCCATGGCGAACTCGTCCATCATCTCGACGAGCCGCTTGGCGCCGGCGTCGTTGCAGGCGCAGAGGGAGTAGACGTCGCCTTCCAATTCCACCGGCGTGCGGGAGCCGGCGCGAAGGAAGTCGAAGAAGGTGTCGTTCGGCTTGCCGCGCTCGAAGCACTTCACGATGGGCACGTACAGGCCTTCCTCGAAGACCGAGCGGCCCTCCGGGCCCATGCCGAGGCCGCCGATGTCGATGATGTGCGCGGTGTTGGCGAACAGGCCGACGATCGTCCCGTTGCGGAAGGCGGGGGTGACGACGGTGAGGTCGTGCAGGTGGCCGGTGCCGAGCCAGGGATCGTTGGTGATGTAGTGATCGCCCGGCTGCATCGTGTCCGCCGGGAATTTCTGCAGGAAGTGCCCGACGCTTTCGGCCATGGAATTCACATGGCCTGGCGTGCCGGTGACGGCCTGGGCCAGCATGCGGCCTTGCAGGTCGAAGATGCCGGCGGAGAGATCGCCGGCCTCGCGCACGGTGGTGGAGAAGGCCGTGCGGATCATCGTCTGGGCCTGTTCCTCGACAACGGCGATCAGGCGGTTCCACTGGATCTGGCGCTGGATCTGCGCGAGCGCACCGGTCTCTTTCATCACCGGGACTCCTGCGTGAGTTCGAGGTAGCCGAGCGCGTCCATGCGGCAGGCCCAGCCGGCGCCGACCAGCGTGCTGGTCTCGGCCTCGGCGACGATCGCGGGACCCGCGATGCGCGCGCCGGGGAGCAGCGCGTTGCGGTCATAGACCGGCCAGGGCGTGACCTCGCCGGTGGTGGTGTCGCGCACGGATTGCTGGCGGATGGGCGGCGGTGCAGCCGCGTCGGGGATGTCGGGGGCGGGCTCCACCGCTTCCGTGCGCGTCGCGACAGTGACGGCGAAGGAGAGGATTTCCACGTCGCTGCCGGGAACCGGGCGATCGTAGAAGCGAGTGTATTCCGCATCGTAGTCGGCGCGGATGGCGGCGATGCCCGTGTCCGTCAGTTCGCGCGCCGGGAGCTTCACGGCGATCTCGTGGCCCTGGCCGACATAGCGCATATACGCGATGCGCGATTCGATCGTGGGCGCCCCAAAACTGCCCTGCGCGACGACAGCGGCAGCTTCGGCGGACATGGCGGCGAGCAGCGCGTTGACCGCGGCGATATCGAAGGACGCGAAGCGCTGGTAGAGCGACTTGACCACCTCATAGGCGACGGGGGCGCGCAGGAAGCCGATGGCGCTGCCGACGCCGGCGCCGGAAGGAACCAGCAGCCGCCGCACGCCGATCTTTTCCGCCACGCGGTAGCCATGCACCGGGCCGCCGCCGCCGAAGGCGATGACGACGCGGTCCTCGAAGCCCTTGCCGCTCTCGATGGCGTGGACGCGCGCGGCGTTCGCCATGTTCTCGTCCACCATCTCGACGACGCCGAGCGCCGCCATCTCCGCGGAGAGGCCGAGCTTGCCGCCGACATGTTCCGCGAGGGCGTCGCGCGATCTTGCGGGCTGCAGCTTCAGCGTGCCGCCCGCGAAAAGCTCGGGGTCGTAGCGGCCAAGCGCGAGATTGGCGTCGGTCACCGCGGGACGGGTGCCGCCGCGCCCGTAGCAGGCGGGGCCGGGATCCGCGCCGGCGCTTTCCGGGCCGACCTGGATGCGGCCGAGCGCGTCCACTTGCGCGAGCGAGCCGCCGCCGGCGCCGATCTCCACCATCTCAATGACGGGGATGCGCAGCGGCAGGCCGGAGCCCTTCTTGAAGCGGCCGACGCGCGCGACCTCGAAGCTGCGCGAGGCCTGCGGCGCGAAGTGATCGATCAGGCAGACCTTCGCCGTGGTGCCGCCCATGTCGAAGGACAGCACCTTGTCGAGGCCACGCTGCTTCGCGACGTGCGCCGAGAAGATCGCGCCGCCGGCGGGTCCGGATTCGACCAGGCGGATGGGAAAGCGCGACGCGGTCTCGATGGTGGTGAGGCCACCGCCGGAGAGCATGAGGAAGAGCGGGCAGGTCACGCCGGCCTCGCGCAGCCCGATCTCGAGCCGGCCGAGATAGCGCGCCATCAAGGGCTGCACATAGGCATTCGCGACCGTGGTGGAGAAGCGCTCCCATTCGCGCATCTCCGGCGAGACTTCCGAGGAGAGCGAGACGGGCAGCCCGGGCCACAGCGCGCGCACGATTTCCGCCGCGCGCTGCTCATGGGCCGGGTTGACGAAGGCGTGCAGGAAGCCGATCGCGAGGCTTTCCACGCCTTCGTCGCGCATGAAGGCGACCTGCCGGCGCACCGCCTCCTCGTTCAGCGCAACGAGCACCTTGCCGGTGTTGTCGAGGCGCTCAGGCACCGGCAGGCGCCAGCGGCGCGGCACCAGCGGCTGCGGCAGCTCGATGTTGAGATCGTACTGGTCGTAGCGCGCCTCGTTGGCGAGCGCGAGGACGTCGCGGAAGCCTTCCGTGGTGAGCAGCGCGGTGCGGGCACCCTTGCGCTCGATGACCGCGTTGGTGGCGAGCGTGGTGCCGTGGATCAGCAGCTGCAGATCGGAAGGCGCGAGCTCCGCCTTGCGCAGCACCTGGGCGACGCCGGTGAGCACGCCTTCCTCGGGCGCATGCGGCGTGGTGAGCACCTTGGTGGTCCAGCGCAGGCCGTTCCGCTCCACGGCCACATCGGTGAAGGTTCCGCCGATATCGACGGCGAGCCGTGCCGTCACGCCGCGACCCCTTGCGTCATCTCCGCGACGAAGCGGGTGGCCACGGAACAGGCCGCGGCAAAATCCTCGATACGCATGTCTTCCTTCGGGTTGTGGCTGCCGTTCTGGTTCCTGACAAAGAGCATGCCAGCGGGAATCCCGGCCTGAGCGAAGGCCGCGGCGTCGTGGCCGCCGCCGGATGCCATCAAGCGATGCCGAATGCCCAAGCCCTGGGCGGCGCGCTGCAGGCCGGCGACGATCTCGGCGCTCATCGGGCTGGCGCGGCTGCCGGATTCGACGCCGAGCTCGAAACGGACGCCGCGGCGGGATTCGATCCCGGGCACCAGATCGTGCAGGCGTTCGAAGATCAGGTCGCAGGCGTGCGGGCTCTCGCTGCGGACATCGAGCTGGAAGGTGGCCTCGCCGGGGATCTTGGTAAAGCCGGCCTCGGCGGTGGTGGCGAGGGTGCAGAAGGTGCAGACCAGGACATGGCCCTGCGCTTCGAGGCGGCACCATGCCTCGTCGAGGCCGACGGCCAATTCCGCCAGCGCGATGGCGGCGTCGCGGCGGTATTTGCGCGGCGTGCCGCCGGAATGGTTGTACTCGCCGAGCACGCGCGCGGCGCGCAGGCGGCGCGAGCCGGGGATGCCGGTGACGATGCCGACGGGGATGCGCTCGGCGTCCAGCACCGGGCCCTGCTCGATATGGACTTCCAGGAAAGCGGCGAGGTTGTCGCGCGACAGGGCGTGCTCGCCGCGTTCGACGAAGCCGGGGTCGAAGCCTTCCTCGCGCATGTGCTCGGCCAGCGTGCGGTCGCTGTCCATGCGGCGGGTCTGCAGTTCCTCGGGCTTGAGGGTGCCGAGGGCGGCGCGGCTGCCGGGATAGGAGGTGGGGAACCAGGCGCCGGCTTCCTCGGCGCGGATCGCCATGACGGTGACGTCGCGGGCGGGCTGGAAGCCGGCGCGCTTGAGGCCGGAGACCACGGCGAGGCCGGCGAGCACGCCCGCGGCGCCGTCGAAATTGCCGCCCTGGCGCACGCTGTCGAGATGGCTGCCGAGGATGACGCGCTTGGCGGCGCGATCGGCGCCGGGGAGCGTCATGTAGAGATTGCCGACGGCGTCGTTGCCGATCTCGAGGCCGAGGCGCTCGGCGGCGTCGCGGACGAGCGCGTGGGCGATGCGCTCGCCGGGGCCGAAGGCTTCGCGGGTGATGCCGGTGCCGTCGAAGGTTTTCGCGCGCAGCGCGTCGAACAGCGCGGCGGCGAGGTCCACATCGGGGGTGAGGTTGGGGAGCGTCATCGCATGCTCCGCTGTTGCGCCTGCCGGGAGCTTTGCGCCCCCGCACCCGCATGAGTGTACAGGTCCCCTCGGGGTCTGGGGGGCGAGGTCGCCCCCCAGCGGGAGGGTGTGGGAGGGCGGCGCCCTCCCACGCACCTCTCAACCGTTGCAGACATTCTAAAGCATCGACCGCACGCGGCCGCCATCCACGCGGATCAGGCTGCCGGTGACATAGGCGGCCTTCTCGCTCGCGAGGAAGGCGCCCATCGGGCCGAAATCCTCCGGCACGCCAAGCCGGCGGGCGGGGATCTCCTTGGCCGAGAGCGCGATCGCCTCGTCGAAGCTGATGCCCTTGGCGGCGGCGGTCTTGTTGGTCGTCTCCGTCACCCGGTCGGTCATGATGGTGCCGGGCGCGAGCACGTTGACGGTGACGCCATCCCCCGCGACCTCGCCGGAAATCGTCTTCACCCACGCCCAGATCGAGGCGCGCAGCGTGTTGGAGAGGGCGAGGATCGGGATCGGCGTCTGCATGCCGGTGCTGCCCACGGCGATGATGCGGCCCCATTGCTGGGCGCGCATCGCCGGCAACAGGCGCATCGCGATGCGGATCGGCGAGACGGTGATGCGCTGGAACCAGGCGACGAGGTCTTCCTCCTTCATCTCGAGCGCGGTGCAGGGCGGCGGGCCGCCATGGTTGAGCACCAGGATGTCGACCCCGCCGAGCAGCCGGTTCGCTTCGTCGGCCAGGCGGTCCATGTCGGCGCCGTTCGCGACATCCGCGGGGATGCCGAAGGCGGTGGCGGCGCCCTTGGCCTTGAGCTCGGCGGCGGCCTTGTCCAGGCTCGCCTGGGTGCGGCCGCTGATGACGAGGGAGGCGCCTTCGGCGGCCAGCGCGTCGGCGATGGAGCGGCCGAGGCCCTTGGAGGCCCCCATCACCAGGGCGCGGCGGCCCTTCAATCCGAGATCCATGATCAACCCCCACGCGTACCGAGTGCCGGAAAGGCGGGGACGGTGCCTGCTCCGCCCCGTGCTGGCAAGAAGCCGGTCCGCCGCTATGGTGCGGGGCACGGAACTCCAAGGAACGTCGCGACGATGGCCAAGCCAGTCCTGCTCGTCACCCGCAAGCTGCCCGAGGGCGTGGAGGCGCGCGCCGCGCAGGAATTCGATGCGCGGCTGAACAGTATCGACGAGGCCTGGTACTGCGACGGGCCGGCGATCGCGGAGCGGGCGCGGCAGGCCGGCGCGGCGGGCATCCTGTGCGCGGCGGGCGATCCGATGAACGCGGCGACGATCGACGCGCTGCCGGGGAGCGTGAAGGTGATCGCGACCTTCAGCGTGGGGTTCGACCATATCGATATCGCCGCGGCGAAGGCACACGGCATCGCGGTGACCAACACGCCGGAGGTGCTGTCCTTCGCGACCGCGGAGCTCGCGATGACGCTGATGCTGATGGCGGCGCGGCGCGGCGGCGAGGGCGAGCGGATGGTGCGCGCCGGGCAATGGGATGGCTGGGCGCCGACGCAGCTGATGGGCGTGACGCTGGAGCGCAAGACGCTCGGCATCCTGGGCTTCGGGCGGATCGGGCGGGAGCTTGCCGATATGGCGCGCGGCTTCCGGATGGAGATTCATTACCGCGACGTGCAGAAGCTGCCGCCGGAGCTCGAGAAGGGTGCGATCTATCACGACAGCGACGACGATTTCCTGGCGGCGATCGACGTGCTGTCGATGCATGTGCCGGGCGGCGAGGGCACGCGGAAATGGCTGAACGCCGCGCGGCTGGCCAAGATGAAGCGCGGCGCGCTGGTGGTGAATTCGGGGCGCGGGCCTTCGGTGGATGACGAGGCGCTCATCGCGGCGCTGAAGTCCGGGCAGATCCGCGCGGCGGGGCTCGATGTGTTCGAGGGCGAGCCGCGGATCAACCCGGGCTATCTCGCGCTGGAGAACGCGGTGCTGCTGCCGCATCTCGGCAGCGCCACGATCGAGACGCGCGACGCGATGGGCGCGCGGTGCCTCGAGAACCTCGCGGCGGTGCTGATCCACAACACAGCGCCGCCGCATCGGGTGGCGTGAAGGAGGAGGCCGGGCGATGCTGTTCGATTTCGCGAAGGTCCCGGTGGAGCAGGCCTACAAGCTGGTGGTCGCTTCCGTGGTGCCGCGGCCGATCGCCTGGGTGGTGTCGCAGGATGCCGGGGGGCGGGTGAACGCGGCGCCCTTCTCCTTCTTCAACGCCTTCTCGGACAATCCCGTGGTGGTCGGGTTCGGCTGCGGGCCGCGGCCGGAGAAGAGCCCGAAGGACACGCTCGCCAATATCGAGGCGAGGCGGGAATTCGTGGTGAACCTGGTGTCCGAGGCGACGGCGGAGCAGATGAACGTCACCGCGGTGGACTTCCCGCCCGGCAGGGACGAGATCGCCGAGGCCGGGCTGACGCCGGTCGCGAGCACGCGGATCCAGGTGCCGCGCATCGCGGAGAGCCCGGTGGCGATGGAATGCACGCTGTTCCAGTTCGTGCCCGCGGGGCGGCACGTGATCGTGCTGGGCCGCGTGCTGGCAATGCACATCCATGACGACTGCATGCTGGATGCGGCGCGATTCTATGTGGACACGCCGAAGCTCGGGCTGGTGGGCCGCATGCATGGCCGCGGCTGGTACGCCAAGACGACGGACCGCATGGAGATCCCGCGCATGACGGTGGCGCAGTGGGAGGCGAAGAAGAGGGCCGCGGAGTAAAGCGCCGCGCCTCGCAGCCCGCGCTGGCGGCTTGCGCCAGGTGCCAAGAAAAGGAGGTGGTGGTGTGGGGGGTCGCGGCACTGCCGCGACGTGAACTCCGCCCCCACTCTTCCTGCCCAATGTTCCCGCCGAGACGAAGGAGGAAGCGGCAAGGAATGTTCAGGCTCCTGCTTCTCATCGCGCTCCTGCTGCCCGGGATGGCGCTGGCGCAGTATCCGGAGCGGCCGATCCGGATGGTGATTCCCTTCACCCCCGGCGGCACCAACGACATCGTCGGGCGGCTGGTCGGCGACGGGATGGGCGCACGGCTCGGCCAGCCGATCGTCATCGAGAATCGCGGCGGCGCCGGCGGCGCGCTGGGCGCGGAGGTGGTCGCGAAGGCGGCGCCGGATGGCTACACGATCCTGCTCGGCGGCAGCGGCAGCCTGACGATCAACCATCTGGTCCGGCGCAACATTCCCTACGATCCCGCCACCGCCTTCGTGCCGATCGGGCTGATGGGCAGCGGGGCGAATGTCATCGTGGTGCATCCGGCCGTGCCGGCGCGGAACCTGCGCGAGCTGCAGGCCGCGGCGCGGTCGGGCGCGCTGTCCTTCGCGTCGCCCGGCGTTGGCAGCACGGGGCATGCGGCGGGCGCCCTGATCTGCCAGGTGCTGGGCGTCACGATGGAGCACGTGCCCTATCGCGGCACCGGGCCGGCGCTGAACGATCTGATCGCAGGCCGCGTGCAGGTCTTCGCCAATGCGCTGGCGCCGCTGCAGCCGCAGATCCAGGCGCGCGCGGTGCGGGCGATCGCCATCGCCGGACCGCGGCGCAACGCCGCCATGCCCGACCTGCCGACCACGGGGGAAGAGGGCTTTCCGGAAATCCAGGCGGCGACCTGGTACGGGCTGCTGGCGACCGGCGGCACGCCGGCGGATCGCGTGGCGCGGCTGCACGCGGCGCTGAACGCGACGCTGGCGGATGCCGATACGCGACGGAAGCTGGAGGAAGCCGGGTTCGACGTGGAGCCGTCCGAAAGCCCGGCGGCGTTCGCGCGGTTCTATGCGGAGGATGCCGCGCGCTGGGCGCCAGTGGTGCGGCGCGCGGGGGTGGTGGTGGAATAGAAGAGCTGGGGGGCGGAGAGAACTCCGCCCCCCAGACCCCCCGCCTCCTTTTTTTGGTTACGGGGAAGCGTGGCAAGCGCCGTTCTCAGCCCGACAACGGTGTGGCGCCTGAGAGTGCGGGAGCCGCTGAGCGCCAAGTGGCCAAAAAAAGGAGGGATGGGGTCTGGGGAAGGGAGTTCACTCCCTTCCCCAGCTCTTCATTCACGCCGCGGCGCGCAAATCCGGCAGGCCGCCCGTCGCCATCCAATACGCGCATTCGGCGCCGAGCTCGTGCAGCGCGCGCTCGTGGTAGCGGCGGATGTCCTCCGCCGTCAGCACCTCGCGCCAGCGCCCATTGGTGCCCTTGTGCACGAAGGTTTGCGCGCCGCCATCCCAGCAGGCGCCGCCAAGCGGCACGCTCTTCGTCGCGTGCGCCTTCATGTAGTCGAAGCTGCAATGCTCGAGGATCGCGGGCCAGTGCCGCTCCTCCACCGCGATGCCGAGGAAGCGGGCGATGCGGCGCATCGTGCCGGGCAGGTCGGATTTCAGATCGTCGAAATGCAGCATCATCAGGTTGGGAAGATTGCGGATCTCCCACCAGGAGCGGACATTCTCCCAGAACGGCCAGAAGGGATGGCCATCCTGCTCCAGCCAGTCGAGGAAGTACTGGCGCACATCCGCAGTCGGGCGTTCGATCGGCGGGCCGACGCGGCCGGGCGTGTCGTTGAGGATCTGGTACCAGAGGTCGTTGGCGCTGGCGTGGTGGTTGTACATGCTCCAGACCACGTCGCGGCCGTCGCGCGCGATGTAGAGGTACTTGGCGCGCGGGGAATAGACGAGCGCATCCACCGGCAGATGGGTCTTGATGAAGCGGCGATGGGTCTGCGCCTCCACGGCGGGGAGCTTCGCATCCTTCGGCGGAACGCGGAGGTCGAGCCAGGGGGACATCTCGGCGACCTCGAGCCCCTCGGCGCCGGCGAAGAGGAGCTGCGAGATGATCTGCTGCATCCAGGTGGTGCCGGACTTCGCATAGGTGGCGATGACGATGTCGTCGTCGCGGAAGGCGAAGTCGTTCCAGATCGTGGAGTCGAAATGGTGGTTGTGCAGCTCGCGCGTCTTGCGGGGCCAGGCGGGCGCCGTGTCCATTGCCGTCCTCCCATCGAGGGCGCCGGCAGGGCCGGCGAGCGATGGTGTAGGAGCGGGAGGTTTCGGCACTGTGTCCGCCACGGCGCCGGCGTGTTTCAGCGCGATTGCCCCGGAGCGGGTGCCGGCGCCGCCGCGATGGCGGCGCCGGCCCGTGGCCTCACCAGCCCCAGCCGCGGCGCTGACCGTCGTAGTAGTCGCGTGCGATGGTGCGATCCACGCGGTAGGATTGCTGGGCGAGCGACCAGCGTTCGCGCGGGGTCAGCACACCATCGGCCTCGGCGCGCCGCTCATGCTGGCGGAGCCGTGCCTGGGCATGGTCGATGCGGTGCGCTTCCTGCGGCGTGATGCGGCCGGTGGCCATGCCGTAGCGCTGCCAGCTCTCCTGCATCGCCTGGTGACGGTCGAGGCCCGGCGTCCAGACTCCGCGCCCGTCGCGGTCGTAGGTGCCATGGGCGCTGGCCGCGCCGGCGAGACCGATGGCGAGCACGAGGCCGCCGAACAGGGAAGCAAGGCGAAGACGCGTGTTGCGGGGCATGATGCCCTCCCGTTGCGATCGCCCCCATGCTGGGAGCTGTCGTGAATATGGGAGGGGAGTTGGGAGATGGCGGGGCGTTGCGATGGCGCGATCATGGCGTTTGCGATCATGGCGTTCGCGATCACGGCGTTTGCGATCACGGCGTTCGCGCCTGGCCGATCCCGGCGAGCACCCAATGGCGGAGCGCTGCGACGGCGGGGCGTTCCTCGGCGCCGAGCGGGTGGACAAAATCGTAGCGCCAGCCTTCGAGAACCGGGCCGAAGGGCTGGATGAGCGCGCCGGAGTCCAGCTCCGCGGCGACGAGGGCGAGGCTGAGCAGCGCGACGCCCTGGCCGGCGATGGCGGCCTGGATGGCGCTGCTCTCGTCGCTGAAGGTGATGCCGCCCTGCGTGTTCAGCGCAGCGAGGCCGGCTCGCGCGGCCCAGGCGTGCCAGGTGGGGACGCTGGCCTTGGCCGCGGCGGGGCCCCATTCGAAGTGGATCAGCGTGGCGCGGGAGAGGTGCTGCGGGTCATGCAGCCCGAGATGCGGGCTGCAGACCGGGGCGAAGCGGTCGGCGAGCAGCGGCGTGGCGGCAAGGCCGGCGTGGCGCGTGACGGTGTAGCGGATGGCGGCATCGGCCTCGCCGGCATGCAGGTCCACCGGGTCGTCGGAGGCGTGGAGGCGAAGGTCCCAGCCGGGGTTGAGGACACGGAACTGCGCGGCGCGCGGGACCAGCCACTTGGCGGTGAAGGCGACGGTGGCGGAGAGCGTGGCGATGCGGCAAAGCGGGCGGCGGCGCGCGTGGTCCACGGCGTCGGCCATGGTGTCGAAGGCCTGGCGCAGCGGCGGGTAGAGGGCGCGGCCGGCCTCGGTGAGCGCGACCTTGCGGCGGTGGCGGTGGAAGAGCGGGCCGCCGAGATCGGCTTCGAGCGCGCGGATCTGGTGGCTGACGGCCGTCGGGGTGACGGCGAGCTCGGCGGCGGCGCGCTTGAAGCCTTGATGCCGCGCGGCGGCCTCGAAGGCGCGCAGCGCCGAGAGCGGCGGCAGCCGGCGCCGCATGGGTAAGTTCGATTCATCCATAAGGTGAGAAGTTTGCGTTCGTCATTCGAGGGTTCAAGGGCCATGTCGCCGGCAAGCCCGCCTCACGGGTGAGGCAGGATGCAGTCGAAGCGAGGACGGCATGGCATGGATCTATCTGGCGATCGCGGCGGCGTTCGAGATCGCCTTCGCGATGAGCATGAAATACGCGGAGGGCTTCACGCGGCCGCTGCCGACGGCGGTGACGGTGCTCAGCACGATCGGCGGCGTCGGGTTCCTGACGCTTGCGCTGCGCACGCTGCCGGTGAGCGTGGCCTATCCGATCTGGACGGCGGTGGGAACGCTCGGGACGGTGGTGCTCGGGTTCGTGCTGCTGCGCGAGCCGCTGACAGTCTTGAAGGTGCTGTCGGCGCTGGCGATCGTCCTTGGCGTGGCCGGGCTGAAGGGGTCGGCGTGATGGCGGCGATACTTCATCTGGATGCGAGCGCGCGGATGACGCGCTCGATCACGCGGCGCTTGTCGGGGCTGTTCGTGGAACGGTGGATGGCGCGGGCGCCGGGGACGCGGGTGATCCGTCGCGATCTCGCCGCTGATCCGCCGCCCCATGTGTCAGCGAGGCGTGGATCGCGGCGTGCTTCACGCCGGAGGGCGAGCGCGATGCGGCGATGCGGACGGCGCTCGCATGGGGTCCGACGCGGCGATCGCGGAGGTGGCGGCGGCGGATGTGATCGTGCTGGGGACGCCGATGTACAATTACGGCATGCCGAGCGCGCTGAAGGCGTGGTTCGACCAGGTGATCCGTGTGGGCCGGACCTTCTCCTTCGATCTCGCGCGCGGGGACTGGCCGGTGCTGCCGGTGTTCCGGGGCAAGCGGATGGTGGTGCTGAGCGCGCGGGGCGAATTCGGCTTCGTCCCGGGCGGCGTGCGCGCCGGATGGAACCATCTCGATCCGCATCTCGCGACCTGTGCGCGGTTCCTCGGCGTGGCGCCGGAAGCCGTGGATGCTGTCGCGGTGGAGTACCAAGAGTTCGGCGATGCGCGGTTCGCGCGTTCGCTTGCCGATGCCGAAGCGTCGGTGGTTGCGCTGGCCGAGCGCCTCGCCGCGTCCTCTGCGCCCGCGCTTGCCGCCTGCGCCGATTAGAGCGGTTTGGCTGAGGGTGGAATCGAGGGTTGTGTTGGTTTTGGGTTTGGAGCGACGCGGCGGGGTGTGATTCGTAGGCGTCCGGCGTGATGTCGGAGGCATTGATGGCGTGGCGTCGTG